>Ga0115007_10000557_pt1 | contig 24567 bp, 32 predicted proteins | sample ArcOceMetagenome_2_FD_87166 | JGI IMG/M metagenome (GOLD analysis project Ga0115007, IMG submission 87166) | Marine eukaryotic phytoplankton communities from Arctic Ocean - Arctic Ocean ARC135M Metagenome | ecosystem: Environmental > Aquatic > Marine > Oceanic | place: Arctic Ocean | collected...
GGTTTCGATTGTTGAGTTTCGTTTTCATATACCGGTACGTTTTTATCATTTTCTGACGCATTTGTATTTTGAATATTTTTTATATCTTGAATTATATACTGTATGACAGTTGTATTCATCTGCTTTAATTGAATCATATTAACTGGTTCATTATTATTTATGTGAAATTTTTCTATAATATTTCGAAACCAACTTTGCATCTGTTGATGGGTAGTAAAGCATAATGCGAACGTTTTATTTTTATTTATCAAATTCCATAACATTTGTTGATTATCAACAGTTGTAAACAATGACATTTATTTTTTATACTTACGACGGCTTTTGTTTTTATATCTTTTTTTTCCTTTTGTTTGTTTTCCCGTTGTTCGTTTTCCTGTTGTTCGTTTTCCTGTTGTTCGTTTTCCTCCTGTTTTAAATTCAAATACTGATTTTGCATTTTCAATATGTTTTTCAGCTTGGTCTGATTGTGATTTCAAATGTCCATTCGTTTCATTTGCGATTTGTGTAAATAACCTATGTAAATATACGTCTACCGTATCTGTTGTATTATATGGCAAATCTTTATTATTATTTATTATTGAAGTGTTCCATAAATAGTGTCCTTTTGAATTTTTGGCATAACCCGTTCCATCTTTTGACGGAATAGTATAACCTTTTATTCCAATCGCATTTTCGTGTTGTTGTTTCATATTATTATTGTCAATGCGCTGTTGTTTCATATTCGTTATTGTTTGAGTTAGTGTATTTATTTCATCATCTTTATCGTCATCTTGATCGTCTACAATCTTACCTGTGATTTGTATTGGTTCTTGTGTTGGTTGTTGTTCTTGTATTGATTCTTCTTCCGCAGTTGGAGGTGCAGGTGGTGTTGGTTGTTGTTGTGTTGCGTCTTCTTCCGCAGTTGAAAATAAATTCTTAATATCTTCCAATGCTGAATTATCGAATTGGTTAGTTTGTATTTTTTTTTTGCTTTTTGGTATAGGTTCGATTATGTCGAGTTGAGTGTATAATGTTTTTAATACATCTTCTATATTATTAAAATAATTTTTATTATCCATCATTTTAAAAAATCCCCGTCCATATTCTGCATATTGCTCACATTGTATTTTTTTCAAGTATAATAAATTGTTTAATATACCGTGTAATGTATATATTATGTTTATGTTATTTGCAGGTTTATCATTGGAAATCATCTTAGATAAAGATACGCTATTAAGATTCTCTTTGGATAATTGAGTAAACATAACATTATCCATAATTTCTTTCTTACGCGCGGGTTCATATTGTACAATATTTCGTGTAATGTCCAAAATATTGTTTAATGTTTCTGTTGGTAAACCATTAAAATAATGATAGTTTAAATTTACGCGTTTAAGTAAAACGGTATTGATTACATCAACAAATGGTTGTTCATTCAAATCTTTTTTTCCTTTCATCGGTCTCAAATCGTTCTTGAGTTCATTAATAAAATGAAGATAAATGTTCTTGTCATTAATAAAATTCTGTATTTCGTCAATTGGTCTGTTGCCTGGGGTTATTACCGTGTCTTCGTTAATATTGTCTGTGATATTCGGCGTTGTTAATTTTATATTATGATTATTATTATCTAAATGGAGTAATAAAAAGATTATGTACTTTAAATTTTCTTTCGCCTTTGTTGTTTCGCTTACATTTATTTTTTTGGGTTTTCCTCCGGTGATAGTCATTATATATTTAATATATGATGACATTTTAAATAAAATATTTATATCGCAAATTAGATACTAATTCATCCGGAACACGTTTTTTTAAAAAATGATGCTTTATTTTCCCAATATTAACCTTTTTATTCTTTATTTTTTCAGTAAGTAATGTAATAATAAAGTATAAACTATACATTCCACACTCTGTATCTGATTGTTGATGTTGAAATTTATTAATTATTGTTTGAAATAATATTGGTTTTTTTAGTGATTTCCCGTCATCTTTTATTTTATTTATCATTTTTTGTATTTGTCCATTTGGGGAGTCACCATTACTATCAAAATAAAATATGAACTTTTCTTTTATATTGACGAATAATGACACCCAGTGTGTACCAGGTCCATTATGCTTATCTAAATTAAATATATTTCCAATTTTAGAATATTTTTTAGTTATCATTTCATCTAAAATGAAATTACACAACTCCTCCGTAACGCATGTTTCATTGCCTGAAAAAGACGTTTCTTTATAGTCATAATCAATTGCGGTGGGTCCAATAAATTTAAAACATTTGTATCCTTCCTCGTATTGGTTTAATACTTTTAAAATGTCTTGGTCAGACAACCAGGTATTTGGATCATTTTCCCATTCACCCGGACGATTTGGTGGAAACAATTTACGTTTTATTTTTTCTTTCATTATTGGGTCTTTGAATTCGTTTAACCAGCACAATTCACTGTTACACGTCTTGAATTTATTTTTTAATTCTTCCCATACAACGGTAGGATTAGACCCATTAATTATATTTGTGGGATTATGTTTATTAAATTTGTTCTTAATTTCGTCTACAACTTCGGGCGTCATACAACTTTTGTTTTTCACTGTTTTTCCTTTTAATGCGGGATTACACGATTTAAATTTAAATGTTTTCCCCATAATACTTATATTATAGTGTGAAAATATATATAAATATTATAGTATAAATATGTGCACACTATAATATTTATATTATGATACGACGATTCGCACTCGCAGTGTATAATTATCCCATTCTAACTAAAACAATTAAACTCCCAACTATGTCGTTTTTTCCGTACACATTTGTGCTATATGATACAACTAAAAAAATACAATTGGGGCGTTGGGGTAATCACGATGATAATAAAACAATTATAAAAACGGATTATAATAATGTGGACCACTGTGGTCCTTGTGGAATGGGGAATATCAAAAATATTAAGTAATTTTGTTAACCTTTTCACTCCCCCATAATGAACCTTGCATATTGTCAAACATTGTGTCATTGTCATCGTCATTGTTATATGGCTTTTCGTCATTTTCATTTTCATTTTTATTAAAATTATTATTATTTTGGATTTCTACTAATTCCCAATGTTTATAAATAGATTTTACAAAGACATTAAATGTATCTAACATTTCATTACTACAATCTTCTGCATCATTATTAATTATATTTTCAACAATTTTCAGTATGGTTGATTTATGTTCATTCATTTTCGATTGTTTATTATATACTGAGTCTTCTTTTCGAGTCATTATTTTCTGATAACTTTTATTATTTAACAAAAACTGCAATGTTAAATTATCTATATTGTCTTCCATATAGATAATTTAAATATATTATTTCACCGATTTACACCAATTCGGTCAATTCTCGATTAATAGTGACTTCATATTTGTCTAAAAGTGACTTTATAAAATCGTTTGAAAACTCGTCCTGATATTCGCCCTGTTTACGTAATGTTTTGCGCAACTTACGTTCTTTATCTAATAATTCCTTTTTCTTGGTATTTTGTTGATTTAATTTGTGTTTAAAATACTTTTTCTTATCCGCAGTAAACGTCTTAATTTTCTTCATTGTTTTTCTTCGCTTATTAATTAAATGTTTGACTTCTTTTCGAGTATCCTGCTTGTTATGTTTGACCAATACTTTATTTAATTTTTGCTGGGTTCGAATGTTTGTACTGAGAACATTTTTCTCCAACTCATTAAAATCATCCTTTAACATGTTTTTGATTTTTTTCACTTTTTCCTTATGTGCAACTATTTTATATTCTAATCGAACTCGCAAATCTTCGATTTCCATGTTATAATTATTTATACGACGTTCATATTCAATGATTTTGGGATGTTCTCTTAATCGTTCCTTCAAATCTGCAAGCATTTTAGTCTTTTTCCCACATTTTTGACGTATAGTATAATATGGACTATTTTTAAACAATATAAATTCATCTTCATCAACTTCCATGTTTGCTTTTATTTGTAAAAATATATCTTTTTTCATTTCTTTGGAGAACTTAATCTTATCCTTCAAAACCGCAATATTTGTTTTAATTTCATTTTGTTTATCCTTTATCTCACCCAATAAAGATTTAATATTTCGTTTTACAATGCGTTTACATTGTTTCTTTATACGTTTACCATCCAAATTCTCGCATTTTTCGTGCAAATGAGCAAACATAAATTTATTGGCCTCTAACAATTCATCTGTAAATTTCGAGTTCTCATTTTGAATCTCTTGTTCTATATTTGCAATACTTTCCAAAATCTCATCTCGGTTTAAAATTTTATCAAACTGTTTCATTTTTTCTGCATCTTTTATCAACGGTACGTAATTTACAATTACTTTGGGTTGCGCAAACTGACGAGCATCTTTTTCCCGATTTAAATAACTAATCGTGCCCGAAATGTGATTAATGAACTTCTGTTTACCCTGTGTAGTAAAATTTCCATTATTATTTAAAAATCGGGCTTCAAATTTGGGATATACAATGGGTAATTGTTCACTGGGTAATTTACACAAATTAATTAATTCGATCATTTCCAATGGGTTCTCTACAATTGGAGTAGCACTCATCAATAATAGTTTTACACTATCAGTACCAGAAACACTATATGAATGCATTATTTTTTTATGTAATATACTTGTATCGGGTTTTTCTAATGTAGACAAATCACTTCCTCCAAATAATTTATGTGCTTCGTCTATAATGAGCAATGTGTTTCGAAGTGGATCGGTTTTCCCATTAATGTTCACAAGGGAACTATAATATGCATTTTTCTCCAACAATAAATTGGAGAATTGTTTGTATGACATTGGCTTAATTTTCCACGACTTTGACAATAATTTCATTCGTTTCTTTTCTTCGGACGGCATAACAAAATCCTCTTTTTGTAACATTTCCATTATTTGTGAATGACACGATTTGTCAAATATATTTTTCCATAAATCATTTTTCAATGTAGTGCGTGTAACCCATAATATGGTGTAGTTCTCCATTTCGAAACTTGACGATGCCGCTGCAATTGCGGTGCACGTTTTACCCGTCCCCACACTATGATGTAAAATCAATCCTTTTTGTTCACCATATGGTGTAAAATATGATTTGATGAATTTTTGGGTTGGATTTAAATCGATATATTTATTATCCGGCATATTTCCACATTGGTCCTCCATTTTTACTGGGTCCCAGGTAAAATGTCCATATTTTTTCATTATTGATTTTTGAAATGTGTTATGTTTTGACCCCCCTTTCATTGTAGAAAACTCGTGAATATTGTGTGTAAGTTCTCTATCAACCGCAGCATTTATACAGACATCTTCTAATTCTTCCTGAAATGTGTTTAATTTATAATTAAGATTCATTGAATCCAATATAAGAGAAGACATAGTACTACGACCTTTAAAATAACCTTGTAATTGTTCTGGAATTTCCAAATCATATATATATACGTCTAATGGCCAACCGTTTATGGGATGAAATTCAAGTCCCATTTGACCACACGTACGCGTAGCACGTCCAATGATTTGCTTTTGCTCACTATAAAAAGTAGACGGTTCAAAAATATGAACATACTTTACATCAAATAAATCAATCCCCTCTTTAAAACCGCTATCCATTACCATAAAACGAATTTGAGAACCGTTTACATTATCTGTACGGTCATTAAACCGAGCCAACATATTTTTACGCGCACTTACACTTATTTTTTGATTATAAACGGTTGTCGAGCATAATAAATAAAAGTTATTGTTTTTTGTTTGCTCTAATGTATTGGAATTTTTAAATACAAGAGGACCATATTTAACAATGTCTTCGCCCTTTTTATTTTTAACAGATGTTTTAGAAGATGAAAATCCACAGGTGTAATCATTTGCCGTCATAAGAGACGCAAGCATATTAGCACCGTGAGCACTGGATTTAACGTGGCTAAAAATAAAGTGTTTAAATAATTTTCCGTGCGTTTTCATATCATCGGCATCTAAGTCTTTAATTTTATTTATAAGCGCTTCTCCTTTTGGAGAACTATATGGCTGAACATTTAGTAGTTGAGAAGCATTAAAATCTTCGTGATCAAATTTATATTGTTTTTCCATTTTTGTGAAATTTTGTTTTTTTTGGATACATTTCGCTTTATACTGCGTTTCTTGTTGTTCTAATATTAGGTTCTCTAAATTTTCTATAAATGTATCTTTACTCATATAATTATATATATTTATTATATAAAATGTCAGGAAATCATAAAGCGTCATTTAGTGGTATTGCACCTCGCCCAACTGGAAATTCAAGTAAAACATCGGAAGAAGTTAATTCGCGCAGAACATTGCGTATGGTTTGGACACCAACTGGTACTCATACACAAAACACTCCCCACCGAAAGGTTTTAAATTTAGGAAACCACGAGACGTCTTCGGGCAGTGATTACGCTCGTTATAAGCGTCAAAGTGCGACAATGAAGAATTATGATGATTTTAAAAATTAATTTAATATATCTATTTAATATATTAAATTATGTTGCCTAAACTAAATGGATTAAACAATGCAATTACGACTGCCGTAAATGGTAGTCCAATGAAAGGTGGTGTTAGTGACGGTACTTCATCATTCTCTCGGGGTAAAATGTTGTATACAGGAGCTACACATAGTAATACAAATGTTCAGGACTATACAAAAAGATATATGGGTAATCGTGACGCGTCTTCGATTACAGCGCGCAGAAAATATCAAGCAATGGGTAAATCTGTTGTAAATACGTCAGGTGAACCGATGTCTTTAATTTCCACAAAAAATATTAATGATACAAAACAGGCTCTTGCACGTACACGTGCCGGTGGATATATGGTTCCTCCCAAGAAGAATGTTACAAAGGGGCGTATTTATGGTACCCCATAAAAATATGACTTTACTATATAAATGTACGAATATTTAGCTGAATTTATAGGTAGTGCTATTTTTGTTTATGTTGTATTGGCCACAGGCAATCCATTGGCCATTGGTGGAACGTTGGCGCTTGTGTTATTACTCACCCAGAATGTTTCGGGTGGACATATTAACCCCGCCATTTCAATTGTTATGGGGTCAATTGATAAATTACCGATTTCCGAAATAATTCCTTATGCATTGAGCCAAGTCTTCGGTGGGTTAGTTGCACTCGAAGTGTATAAACGATTTAAATTAAATTAAACAAATAAATAGTAAAATTAATTATTTATTTGTTAAGTCTCATCATTTTGAAAACAATATATAGACCAACAATACTCAAAGCACCTAAATAGATTTGACCAGTTACGTGCTCAGCTAAAAACTCTTTAACTATATTTTCCTCATTTGTTTGTAATAATTCTTCCGTGTCTTCTTTATCGTCTTCGTTATCTTTGTCTTTATCGTCTTGCGTATCTTCGTCGTGTTTGGTAGGGTCAACTGCGTAAAATGCCATATTTTCCATATTTTCAACATCCCGATTTAAAATCATTTCAAAATTAGGCTCACCAAGATTGATATAAGAACCTATAAGATTGTCCTCACTGGTTAATTTCGTTAAATCTATCACCTGTTTTTTTTTTAATTTACGATCATCCGTTATTTTATTATTTTTTGTGTATGACGTGAACATTATATAAATATCATTATATTTTTATTAACAAATATAATGTGTATAATTTTAATAAATCATTAATGGAGGCCACCTTGTATAGAGGCGACATATGCAACTGCACAAACACTTGACACAATACAAAAAAAGAATAATACCCTATAAAAATGTGATCGGGAAACATATGAAAAGGTCACAATACCTTGACTCGCTTTTCGACGATCGCTTTTGTTCCACTTGTATCGTGAATGCTTATGAAATCCTTGAAATTTTTTTTAATTAGACCCGAAGTCGTAGTATATACAATATACTTTATTGTGAACAAGGTTTTCATTGTTGTGTAGCATTCCTTACACGGTGTACTGTCTGAAAATGTATTAAGAGGGGATACACGCACAATGTATAAATTTATTTTATTTATTATCCCTAGTTTCAAACATTTACGTAACACGTCTATTTCTGCGTGACAAGAACACCCTTTAATCATTCCATCGTTACTATATGTTCTATAATTATTGTGACCACGTGCAATAATTTTACCACATTTTACAGCAATGCATCCATGATGCATCGTCATTTTAGATTTATGCGCTTCCTGTGATGCAATATTTGCATATTTGTGGTCACTTATGGTAGTATTCATTTACACTATTTATTATAACGAATACAATCCCATTATTTATAATCAATTTTATTGTATATAATGAAATTTAATTTTTGTAACGCACAATCGCATCCTCTAATTCTTTTATCGGCAACATTGCCATCGATTTGAATGACGAAATGTTTAAAAATCAGTAGAAAAATCAAAACAGTTCTCGTCTACTGTTTTATTTGCCAATGAATATTCCGAATTCGTGCGTTCAAAAAAGTTAACTTTGGTTTCTACACTAATGAGTTCCATAAAATCGAAAGGATTTGTTGAATTATAGATTTTATCATAACCCAACTGTAAACATAAACGATCAGCAACGAATTCAATATATTGTGTCATTAGTTTAGAATTCATACCAATCATTCTGCACGGAATTGCGTCTGTAATAAATTCCTTTTCGATTTCGACCGCTTCACAGATGATTTCGTGAATGCGTTTTTTTGATAATTTCTTCTGTAATTTACCATATAATAAAACCGCAAATTCAGTATGAAGAGCTTCATCACGACTAATAAGTTCATTGGAAAACGTAAGTCCGGGCATCAATCCGCGTTTCTTTATCCAATAAATCGACGCAAAACTTGACGAAAAGAATATACCTTCAACCACCGCAAATGCGACAAGACGAGACGCAAACGAACTGCGATTATCATTGATCCATTTTATTGCCCAATCTGCTTTTTTCTGTATACACGGGAAATTTTCCAAAGCATTAAATAATTTATCACGTTGAACTACGTCCTTAATATATGTATCAATCAATAAACTATACATTTCACTATGAATGTTTTCCATGGCTATTTGAAAACCATAAAACGCCCGGGCTTCGGATAGCTGGACATCACTCATAAAACGCACCGCTAAATTTTCTAAGACAATACCGTCTGATGCGGCAAAAAATGCAAGAACCATGCTTATAAAATGTTTTTCGTCATCGTTTAACTTCTCCCAGTCTGTTAAATCCTTTGAAAGGTCACATTCTTGGGGTACCCAAAAACTATCGACGGATTTTTTATACATCTTCCATATATCATCATCGACAATGGGAAACATTACGTAGCGATTGGCAGTAGGTGTAAGAATAATTTCAGAATTGGATGAATGTTCGGCCATTTTCCTAAACTGGTATATTATAATAATAACATTTTATGTTATTTCTAAAAATATTATTTTTTTATTTTTACACTCTTGAAGATTTTGATGTAAAATCTCGTCCAAATATATATGATCATCGACAAATATAGTTCGGAAATTGTTTATGGCGGCGTAGATGGACTAATTACAACATTTGCTATTATTGCAGGTTCATTGGGTGCTGGATTATCCCAAGATATTATATTGATTTTGGGTTTTGCATCTTTATTGGCTGATGGGTTTAGTATGGGTATATCCAGTTATTTAGCAGAAAAAATGAGAATTAACAAAAAACATCCTCAATATGTCGGGTTATCCACGTTTATTTCATTTATCGTTATCGGGTCACTGCCATTAACACCTTTCGTTTTCAATGTGGATTATGCTTTTGAAATTGCCGTATTTATATTAGCAATTGTACTATTTTTACTTGGATACAGCAAAGGACAATTAAAAGAAGGGTTAGAATCGTTATTTATTGGTGGTGTTGCTGTTGTTGTTTCCTTTTATGCTGCCCGGTATATTAAAGAACTAGTTTAAAAATATAAAATAACAGCAAAAATGGAAAAGGTAAAAAAATCTATACTTATCAGTAGTGTTAAAATAATGGATGTCTTAAAATCTCTATCTCGCGCATAGCCGATGATACGCCAGTTTTTCCACTTCATCGCATTGTTTCGTATACTCTTCTTCGAAAAGTACCGCATCGAGTCCATCTCGTTCGATCATCTCCTGTCTTCCTGTGGTCCTCCACCATTCAGCGGCATCCTCCTCCTCCTCCGTCTGCTCATCGAAAACAAAACGTTCATATGTGGTCATACACGCTTGGGCAAGCAATGGCATACGAATATGCTTGTCGTTGGGGGTTAGCATGTCAGGCGAGAGTGCGTACTTGTCTGGATTTTTGTTAGCGATATCGATAAGCATATACTGGACATGCTTTTGGGCACAGAAGTCATAGAATTTCATCCACTCCGATTCGGTGATGCTGTTCCACTTGAACTGGGAAAAACCACCGATGTATTCATTGGTTTCTCTTTTGTCTGCCAAGAGTGGGTTCATCTTATTATCGAAACGGGTGTAGAACTCATTCATATTAGTGGTAGTATCCTTTATCATGTTCATTTTACAGCATCTAACGCACATCCACAGGTCGTCCACGACCTTCGCACGGACAGATGGATTATCTACGGCGATTGAGGTATTGTCATTCAACGTATTATATGAAACTGGCATCTTTTTAATAATTTGTAGTTAGTTAATATCATTTATATTAAACGAAAAAGTTGAATCAATTTTTTAGAATTGCGATATATTATGTAATTTTATGTGAAAAATTACATAAAAAAAAGGGCATCCCCTTTATCTTCTTTTTCCAAACTTCCCACCGAAGCACGTGTTGAAACGTTTTCTATTTATAAGACAGGGGGGTAAAAATGTCAAACGGTTTTCGACAACAACTCGTTTAATTAAATTTTAATCACCCAGTGTAGAAGACCCAACACTAGACAATAGCTTAGCGATTCACGGTTTCGAAATCGTTTTCCGCATTATTACACCGACCGAAAAGAAAAATGAGACAAATAACTTCGTGATATGAAATGGCATAATAATAAATACACCCGCTATACTCCTGTATAATCTGCTTTACCTTAACAGAATAACCAGCAATACTACTTTACATAATTTGTGCCAAGTAAGAAGCACACATTTCTCTCACCCTGTAATGTTCAGGGGGTGTTAGCATTATCTATTTGCGTCTCGTGCTAAATCCCGTTTCTGCCATCTCTCGAATCGACGGCGTCTCTTTTTTCCACTCAGAAATAGTTGTTCTATCCTCCTTGATTCGGCGTCAGTCAATTTTGCCGAATCGAAAATATTGGACCTACACATGGGACAACACACATTGTCACGCCCCCGCGTTTTGATATGTTTGAATATGCAATCAGTACAGAAGTGATGTCCACATAACAATGTGGTGATCTTGTCACTGCCCCCCAATTGATATGTCTCAATACATATAGCACATTCGACGCTGGTTGTGGTGGAACAATTGTGTTCCTCGGTGGTGGACTTCACTGCGGTGTTATCCAACCACGTCTCGTGGAGTTTCTTGTAAAATGTCTGGCAATGTATCTTGCCGATTGGAACATCTACAAGGGTACATAACACGCGCTTGATAGGCTTGGAAAGTCGTGTCCAATGAGGTTCGTTATCCACACTGAGTAGGGTACCTGCCATAATCGTCATTTCGATGGACATCGTCTTGTGTTCACACGAGTGTTGTCGGTATTTTGATATTATTCAAAGTTGTTTTTGATACTTTCCATCAAGTATCAAAAAAACATATCAATTTTCTTTATTTTTAATACAATTATACAGGTGGGTGGAATCTACACTCGGGTTGCAATGGTAGGGGGGGAGGAAGACCCATCGAACACACAACGCCCGCACCCATCTACTGGGCAGGTTGGGAGGAACTGTGTTTGGAAATCTTCGTAGTGTGACGGACAGGATGGTATGAACTCTTCTTTTCCAATGTGATTGAAAATACATTGGGAACAAAAACGGTGTCCACATAACAAGGTCGTGAACTTATTATTCCCGTTTTGTTGGTATGGTTTGGAGCACTCTTCACACACGTTCTCTGTGTTCTTCTTATTGGATACCCACGTCTGATGCAGTTTCTCGTAAAATGTCGAGCAATTCATATGGTTGAAAGGTACCTTTACTTTCGCACATAATGAGCGCTTTGTGGACTTGGAAAGTTGTTCCCAATCAGGTTCAATATATGCGTTAAGTAGTAGTACTGTGATTGAGTCTACTGGGGTAGACGCGTGTTCGCGATGAATGTCCTTGACGTTCGTAACAGATTGCATGATTCGTGGTTGTGGTATTTATTTATTAGATTGCCAGTTTTATATGTAATTTTAAAAAATGAATAAACTATTCAATTTTATTCATTTTTATTATACGAATGAATAGTAATAAAAAAAGGGCGTCCCCTCTTATCTTTTTTTACCAACTTCCTATCAAAGTCTCGCTGATCAAAGTCGTTTTACCAAACAATACTGTAATCATCCATTACATCAAATAGAGGGAAGATTTTAACCTCTAAATCATAGCATTAACACAAGATATGGTTTCCTACTGTTTTTATCACCTGAATGAACGAAATGACTCAAACGTATAGTTCATATACCTAATATTTTCTTCAATGTATTAACAAATTTTTCCTTAATCTGGATACGCATTGAAGACCTATTTTACCACCAAATTTCCAAGAGGGAAAGTCAAGTCCATTTAGTTTGCGCCAAGTAGGAGGCGCACATTTCTCTCACCCTGTAATGTTTAGGGACCCAAATAAAGGTATTTAATTTTAACCGACGACAATTAGCATCTTGCTGTGCTAAAAGGGAATAGTTCATTTTGTTTTTTATATCCAGGATACACCACGAGGAGGCGAACTATTTTATATCCCATTGGTGTAATCAGAGGGACTTGAACCCACGACCTTCGGCTCATAAGACCGATGCTCTAACCAACTGAGCTATGACTACTTTGGTAACATTTAACGACAGTTACCGTGTCAACCACCCGATGTGGGATTCGAACCCACGACCACACGATTAAAAGTCGTGCGCTCTACCAACTGAGCTAACCGGGCAAACTGCTTCCTGAGGGGGTTGAACCCTCGACCTTTGCTTTGCTAAGAACATTCATTTCTGCTAATATAAGAACAACGCTCTAACCAACTGAGCTAAGGAAGCTTTGGTGCACGATGTGGGATTCGAACCCACGAAGCTAACGCAACAGATCTTAAGTCTGTCCCCTTTGACCGCTCGGGAAACCGTGCAAATGAAAGGCGCCCCTTACATTTTGATTTTATTACAATAAAATTGTATCGGACTGCGTCTGTCCTATAACAGTTAACGACAGTTATTATGTCGAATATGGTATGCAGTTAACGACAGATACAATGTCGAATATTAGTTCATTTTGTTTTTATATTTAATATATTAAATATATTATCCAGGATATACCGCGTGGAGGCGAACTATTTTATATCCCATTAGTGTAATCACTGGGGGTTGAACCCAGGACCTTCGGCTCATAAGACCGACGCTCTAACCAACTGAGCTATGACTACTTGGTGCACGATGTGGGATTCGAACCCACGAAGCTAACGCAACAGATCTTAAGTCTGTCCCCTTTGACCGCTCGGGAAACCGTGCAAAATGAAAAGCGCCCTTTTCCACATTATCTAATGCTATTTTAATCATATTTTAATATGATATTCTTATTTTTTTCAAAACAAGAACAATGGACTGCGTCTGTCCTTGTAATTATCTCACCCCAATTACTAGGAGGAAGTCTTTTCGGGGGCGACTATCCATTCCCCTATTTGCACGATGTGGGATTCGAACCCACGAAGCTAACGCAACAGATCTTAAGTCTGTCCCCTTTGACCGCTCGGGAAACCGTGCTATTACAACATATATATATTATAATTATATGAATCAATTTTGGTGTTAATTATTATCTCACCACCTGCACATTATGCATTTGACTACTCATTCGTGTTGCCTTTTTACAGATATATTAACATCCCAAAGTAAATCAATTTTCATAATCTTTATTATAAAATTTTACAATTACACTGATTATCCTGTGGTGTACTAATTATAATACGAGTATTATCTCTATATGATATTATAAATATTAAAATGTCATATTTTTAGCAATGAATTGTGAGTAATAGAATAAATGAACGGGGGAAAATATCATTTGACATTGAATAATGGTATGTAACCCGGTAAACAAGCATATTATGAATATATTTTTTTCTATTTTTAAAATACCCAATATGTATATGAAGATGAAAAATCAGGATAAATTAGGAAAAAATGGTGTCAAAAATGAAGGTGTTCGTAAATCTCGCAAAGGACGTAAGCAGTATGCGGATGAGTTGTGCGATTTATATAATGATTATGAGAAAGACTATAATGACCCGCAAATAAATTATTCTAATTATGAACACTGGTCGACAAATGAACGGGAACAATTTGAATCAATGTTCTCAACTCCCAAAAATGAGAGTCAACGAAAATATTTAAACATACTTAATAATAAAGAAAAAAAGATAGTGGTTGTCACTGGACCAGCCGGAACAGGCAAAACGATGCTTGCTACCGAACAAGGGGTAAAACAATTTTTAAAAAAAGGATGTGAAAAACTAATATTTACTCGTCCGTCTGTCTCCGTAGATGAAGACCTCGGGTTTTTGCCAGGTACTGTTGAAGACAAAATGGCCCCGTGGGTTAGACCCATCTATGATATATTACACAACTTTATGTCACCCAAGGAAATTTCAACACTTATCGATGAAAAGGAAATCGAAATCAGTCCTCTTGGCCATATGCGCGGCAGAACATTCAAAAATTGCTGGATAATTGCTGACGAAATGCAAAATTCTACGATAAACCAGATGAAAATGCTTTTAACGCGTATTGGTGAAAACAGTCGTATTATATTAACCGGCGATTTAGAACAATTTGATAATGGTCATCAAATAAACGGGTTAGATGATTTTTTAAATAAATTCAAAGGTAAGCGGTCGAGTAGTATTACGAGTATTGAATTTGAATCTTCCGATATACAACGCGAAGAAGTTGTCAAAGAAGTTCTCGATATATACGGCGCAGAGGTTATTCCGCCAAGTTATGATTTAGAATATGAATCAACCAGTGATTCGGGATTAAAGACATCAGACGAAGATTAAAATATTTCAATTATATATAATGGCCAGTTTAAAGAGTCTACGTAGTTTTAACTTAAATTTAAATCCCATTTTGCAAAATCGCTTAGTGTTATATTTTTTACTATTTATTGCGATTATTGATTTATTTTATTCTTTACAAACATCTGATTTCACTGCAATTTTTATCTTTTTAATTGTTGGGTTTGTCACCTCAATGTTTAGTAGAAATATGATCACAGTATTAAGTATTGCCCTTGCCGGCAGTCATCTTATTCGTTTTGGAACAAAAATTAGTGAAGGTCTTGAAAATAAAGACGAGGAAACTAAAGACGACAAAAAGGATAACAAAAATAAAAAGGATAACAAAAATAAAAAAACTGAGGAAGAAGATAACGACGACGAAGAAGAAGAATTATTAGATGGTATTGAAGAAAAAGCCGACCGCGATAAATTAAAGGATTTAATTACTAATCGTGAAAAAGTTAACGAAGATTTCAGCAAAATGTCCGGTACCGCGGACAAAATCGTGAACAGTTTAAAGGAATTACAGCCCCTTATTACGCAAACCGAATCTTTTGTTGAAAAATATTCCGATTACGCAAAATTAGGAGAAAATTTAAAGAATAAATACGCATAATTTATAAATTTGTATAGTATATATGCATACTATACAAATAATTTTTTTCATATCTATATGTATTTTTATTACTACATATGTACTTGAAAATTATGCTAACATACCAGTTAGAGATAATATTAAATATCATACAAATGAGATTATGTATACACTGAAAATTAAAGAACGACCGAAAAAAGAACCATTTATAGGACTTATTAAGACGATTATTCAGGCGGTCACTAAGATTCCGGATATGTTTATGGGACTCTTTAATATTATCAAATTTTTAAAGAGTTTAGCATTGGGTATTGTATTTATGGTTACTGGTTTGATTTTGTCATTTGCTATGGGGTTTCAACCCTTAGCAGAAGGCGTTTATCAGTTTCTAATTTTTATAGTATATTGCGGTGAATGGGTCATTACCAATGTGATGTGTTTTGGTAAAATGATTATGAACGGGTTAGATTGTATATTCTGGTTCTTCTTAGATTTAATGGGTAAACTTGCTTATTTGGTTCCCAGCCTGATTTTCCTCTTTTTGGAACTCATTGGATTTCAGGGCTATGAAATCGAAAGACAAGTATGGATCGGTTTAGAAAAACTAAACAGTATTGTTTATCATACTGCAGGATTTCATATTATCCATTTCCCAAAATGGGTAAGAGACCGATGCTATAATTGCAAACGTCTTAAAATGAACGCAGTTGTTCGCCAATTTGGGTTCTCATTTAAAACACTCGGGCGTAAATTCCCCAAACAAGCGAAACCAGGCATTGATCTCTTTTTAAAGGGAGGCAAAGAATTCAAAACGGCTTTCGAGTTAGTTGGCAAAATGTTTTAATCCCCAAATCGCCTATTTTTTGCAAAGGTGTAAATAGATTTTTATATGCGTATTAATATATAAAAATGGTAAAAAAATGTTCTCCCGGAGTATTTTGTATTGAAAATATGACTCTTTTTGCGTTAATGGTTACTTTAATTGTTGCAATTCTCGTGTTTTATCAGATGCAACATAAAGAAATCAAAATCATAAATAAAATGCCGAAACAAGATTTAGTGATGTCGGGTTCTCAACGCATCGAAAATCCTAATATTTTTAATAATCCACATCAGGCACCATTAAGAGACAACCAATATTTTCCTCCCAATGGTGGAGATGTTCGGGGCGGCATCCCAATTAATATTAAAACACGCGCAACAGGACAAGATTATGGCCAAATGGGGATTTTAACCAAAAATGGGACTCCTGAAAACCTCATATTACCCTTAATGGGTCGTCGTACTATGTCCGGGCGTGATAAATGGAACTATTATACTATTTCAAATAGTGGCTCCGTTAATACGCGTTTGCCCGTTAGTGTTAAAGGTAAAAGCTGCACCAGTGAATATGGATGTGATGATATTATGAACGGAGAACAGGTTTATGTTGAAGGGTATGACAGTACCTTCAAAGTTACCAAATATGAAAATAATGAATTTCAATATATTCCGGTAATATAAGCAAAAAAAATAACTTATTATTATATATCAAATAATAATGAGTTTTAATTTAGATAATCAATTATTGGGAGAAGGAGAAGAGTTTATTGCATATGATTATTATAATATGCCCGTTACTGGTGCTAATTTAAGTCCTGGTGTAAACCCTAATCTCATTTTTAATAATGTCGACTGGATTGCAAAAGAAATCATTTTTTCAAATGAACTGCACCGAATTAGTAATGCTGATTATGACGGCACTACTCGGGGTGAAATGATTATTGTTCACCAAAGTATCGTTAATTCAAATAAAAAATTAGCATTATGCATTCCATTGGATATTATAAATAATGATACCCCCGGATTAAAAAATGTAATTACTGATCTTTATACTAATTATACTGGTACAACCAGTACCAGTTACGAAATCAATACGATTATTAATCCGTCAAAAATCATTTATTATAAAACCAAGGTTGACGAACAAGCACTTAAATCTATTTTTGGAGATAAACTAACTGTCTTAGTCCTATCTAAACCTGTACAATTTTATGCAGCGGATTTCATTTCCAGTACTGACGTATTCACTCCAATTACTCCTACAAGTACAACAAATGATATTCAATACTCCGTTATTCCTGCCGGTTCTGTGAAAAAAATCAGCCCCGATAATATTTACATTGACTGTAAGCCCACCGGAGAAAGTAAAGAAACCATTGCTACATACAATGTACCGATTAATAGTGAATACACTGCTAATGCAAGCAGATTATCTTTCCAAGAAATGGTTATTCAGTCTATGATGTTTTTTACACTTTTGGCGATTTCCTATGTTGTTGTCCCCCTTGGATTTAAATCATTTGGATTTCAAAAAATTGTGACGGAACTATTGAATGATGAAAACTCACCCCTTCGAAAGTTACAAGAGACACACAACACTGAATATGAAAATGAGGAGGATTTTTACAATATGTTTAAGGGTGAAGTGGTCACATACGGTACTATTGTTTATCTAGGATTACTTGGTCTTTTCGGCGTATTTTTGCCTTTGTTTTTAATCGGTACAACTTTAAATGATTCTGTTATGACAAGTATGTCTATTTACGTGGCGATGTTCTGTGCAATGTCTGTGTTTAGTATTTTTTTAAAATTGGAAAATGAATCATATAGAACAGTTGAAACGGATACTCAATCGTATGAATTATTTTATTTTAATACCGTCGAAGAAAAGAAAAAAGTGTTTGAACAGAATATTAAACCAATCGATTTTTTTTGGAAAGGGGTTAGTATCTTTGGTGATACGTTAACGGATGTCATTAAGGATAGCATTGCTTTCAATTGGACAGCTATATTATCTCTTATATTATTTATAATATTATACGTACTTTCTAATTTTGAAACATTACCGGGCACTGGTAGCAATCCATTATATATTTACAAAACCTCAAATAATGACGGTGATAAAGCAGGTGTTGGTACGTATTTTGCGTTTATATTATACGCTTTAATTGGTGGGTCATACAGTTTTTTAAAACACATAGGTGTTGCAGATGAATAATCATAATCATCATAATCATAAATATTTATTAATTTATTTATGATTTATATTTTGGACGCACCATCCATCTTGGCTGCCAATGGTTTAAAATGCGTATCGATTAATTGAGGTAACTCACCCTTACCAACGGGAGCCATTTTATTTACCAACTCTTCTTCCAATGTGGTGTCCTTTACAGGATTCATCATCTCCATTTGTATGTCCTTTTTAAGTTGGGTTGGGGTATGTTCAGCCAATGCCGACCTTCCCGTTGTAAATGAACTGCGCTTTAATAGTTCATAAGCGACGAATACAAACAGTACCGCGATTATTGGGTTACCATAGAAGAACAAAAATAAAAGTAAAACTAATAATGTCAATAAACCAAAAGGAGATTCTATGATTTCGGCAATTACTAATGGGGTTTCTACGTTGAATGTTAAATAAACTACAAAAATTCCAAGTAATGTTATTTCTATAGGACTAAATGATAACATTCTATTATATAATACCTAATTATTTTATTGTAACGTATAAAATTGAATTATTATATCCTAAATAGTGTTTATAATAATATGTCCATTAGTGAAAATTCATACATTGGGAAAAAAGGGTATGTCGTCAAAAAATCATCATTGTCTCCTCGACAAATAAAAAAGATTCAAGACGATTTAAATGTAAAACCATTCATTGTTGCAAGTATGGGCGGGGGTGGGCAAAATCTACCGTTCCCGTGTTATCGCGAAAGTGAAAAGAAATTATATTTACCTCGATTTTACGGTGTACGCGAATTTGGCGACCCCGCAAAAAGTCAACTAAATGATTTTGAGTCCATTGACCTTGAATTTCCAAATGAACTTCGGGACTATCAAACCAAAATCGTTGATGTTTATATGAATCATTGCAATACTCCCGACGGCAATGGTGGTATTTTAGAAGTTCCTTGTGGTAAAGGTAAAACCGTTATGGCTCTCAAAATTATTAGTTTGATGAAAAGCAAAACCCTCGTAATTGTACATAAAGAATTTCTAATGAACCAATGGATCGAACGCATTGAACAATTCTTACCTGGTGCTAAAATCGGGAAAATTCAAGGACCCGTTTTCGATATTGAAGGTAAGGACATTGTTATTGGTATGCTCCAAACACTTTATTTGAGACAATTCGAACCCAATGCATTTGATAGCTTTGGATTAACCGTCATTGACGAAGTCCATCGCATTGGTAGCGAACAATTCTCAAAAGCATTATTTAAAGCCGTCACTAAAAATATGTTGGGCATTTCGGCAACGGTTGAACGCAAAGACCGACTTACCAATGTCCTATATATGTTTATTGGTCCGCGCATTTACCACGAAGACTCTCGCGGCGATGACCAGGTTTGCGTTCGTGCTATTCACTATCGAGCAAATGATGAGGAATTCAATGAAGTCGAACTTGATTATAAAGGTCACCCTAAATATAGTACAATGATTTCTAAATTATGCAGTTTTGGCCCACGCAGCGACTTCATTGTTCGCGTTTTAAATGATTTGATTAATGAAAACCCACAAAAACAAATTATGATCTTAGGTCACAACAAAAACTTACTTAAATATTTATTTGAAGCCATTAATCACAAAGGATTTGCAACGTGTGGTTACTACATTGGGGGTATGAAACAAAAAGACCTTCAAATTAGTGAAACCAAACAAATTGTTATTGCTACTTATGCTATGGCAGCAGAAGCATTGGATATTAAAACATTGTCTACATTGGTTATGGTCACGCCAAAAACGGATATTACTCAATCCATTGGACGCATTTTACGCGTCAAGAATAATAACCCTATTGTTGTCGATATTGTCGATGCACATTCTAATTTTATAAATCAATGGACCCAGCGTAGACGATACTACAAAAAAAATAAATATTTCATTTGTAGTTCTAATAGTGATACATATGCTAATATGACTGATACGAAATGGAAAACCGTTCATAATCCCGAAAATAAAGAAGAGAAAGAACCGATTGAAAGCATTTTTGGTGGAAAGTGTTTGTTAAAAATAACTTAGAATTATTATCCGTTATAATGTATAATGGATGTTCCATATACAAAAAAAAATAGGATATTTATGGACAAACTCATACACCAGTATAATATTCCTCGTCGTCGGCATATTGTAAAACAACGAAAATGGAGAGAGACCCAGCGGGATATTTTTTACAATACAGGCAGACCTATTTTTAGTAATATCAAAACCGCAAATTATTTTTTTTACAAAAATGACAACGGTAATTGCGTTGGTAATTTAGTCATCTAATAACACGGCCACCAAAAGCATAATACAGACGAAGTCGACGCTGCCTCATATTTAATAATCCATTCATATGCAGAATCATGCTCCATAATCATAGATGGGGTTTTAATATTCGTTTGAGATATTAGAGCGTTATAATGCATATTTGCAACTGGGTGCGAGAATTTATTTTTGTATAAAAATTTAATCATTAGTTCGGTTGAATCATCAATATCGTGGTTCTCAATATACACTGTTTTTATCTGGTCCACAATACTGGGTTTATGAAAACATTTTAATAAATTCATATTAAAATATTATACACGGGGTTATACTAAGATACTATTATAATTTTCACACGATTATACCCGGGAGCATTCATTTCAACGAACACACTCCTAAAATAAATGTTGATTTATTGAAATCGGTAGGCCGTGACCAAACAATATCATATATACTAATAGTAATGCTGACAATAATACACTTCGGTTTTCAGCGACGACTTGGTTCTGTCCAATATATATCATAAACATATACACCAACACGCCAATTACAACTGAATGTAGAAACATAATCAATCCTCTTTCCATTTTTATATATTATAAACATATTTAAATATACCGCGTGTAATAACACAATAAACACAAATCTTGTCAATGGAACTAAATAATGGGAAATATATGGAATTACGAGAATGGATACCATTTGGTCAACTGAATTGGAACGGATTGTCTCATAATCCAAATGCTATTCATATATTGGAAAAAAATATGGATAAAGTGAATTGGAAAGCGTTGTCCGGAAATCCAAATGCTATTCATATATTGGAAAAAAATATGGATAAAGTGAGTTGGAATGAGTTATCTTCTAATCCAAATGCCATTCATATATTGGAAAAAAATATGGATAAAGTGAGTTGGTGTTGGCTGTCTTACAACCCAAATGCGATTCATATATTGGAAAAAAACTGGGATAAAATAGATTGGATTATGTTGTGTGGAAATACCAAAGCCATCCATATTTTAGAAACAAATATGGATAAAGTGAATTTAGATGGTTGGGATTACCTACATACAAATCCAAATGCAATACATATTCTTGAAAAAAACTTGGATAAAGTGAATTGGAGTTATCTGTCTTGTAACCAAAATGCAATACATATTATTGAACAAAATTTGGATAAAGTGCACTGGTATGCTTTGTCTGGTGAAAATCAAAATGCGATTCATATATTAGAAAAAAATATGGATAAAGTGGATTGGGGAGCATTGTCACGTAATCCAAATGCTATTCATATATTGGAAAATAATTTGGATAAAGTGAATTGGTTTTATTTGTCTACCAATCCAAATATATTTTCCTATGATTATGATTCGCATTTGTAATACGCGTCTAACAACTCTGCTTCATCCAAATGTGGTTGGTTATACAACACATACCAAATTGTTAGAAGGTCAACCTCTTCATTACATTGAGCATAGTCTTCATTTAATATATATTTGACGCAAAAATCAATAGTTAACTTCTGCGTATTCACTAAGGTTTTCATATTCAAATCTTCTATGTATTTTTCCAAATCCTCTATTAAATATTTATGCTGTCGTAGTGTACTGTTGGTAATGGGTGTCATATTATATTGCGAATTACATAGATAATACATTTAATTCAATTTTATCATTGTTAGACGATTTTTGTACCATTTTTTGGGGACTTTTAATTAGCATAAATTAGCCGAATCCCCTATAAAATAGGCTAACCAAAAAATCCCCAAAATGTTTTAGCGAATAACTTCATATTCACTAATAATTACCATCCCAAATTATTGCATTTTTAGACTAAATATTTCAATATAATTATACCAGACCCTCCTTTACCGCCTGTTTTATTATCATTACTTACAGTTGTTGCTCCTTCACCACCGTTACCTGTATTCGTTGTTCCAGATGACCCAGTATATGACGTATCTACTATACCACCGTTACCACCAGCACCATATGTAATATCTAATCCTGTTATATTACTTGTTAATCCAAGACCCCCTTCTTTAGATATTCCCGGTGTAGTGCTTGAACTACCACCTGCTGTCGTATTACCACCACCGCCACCACCATTATCCCCATTTACCCTATTACCAGCACCAGAACCACCGGTTGGCGCATTTAATAATGTGGAGGATTGACCACCTATACCAGGACCTCCGGTAGCGTCTCTACTTTGTCTTCCTCCTCCACCTCCATCAGCAATAATTGTATCAAACGATGATGCAAATCCATCTGTACCAGACGCAGTTCTAAAACCACCTGTCCCACCATCGCCAACATTAATCGTATATGAAGTACCAGGTGAAACCGAATATGTCCCGGTTAATACTAAACCACCACCACCACCACCAGCTGATCCAGTATCATATGCGCCACCGCCTCCGCCTCCGCCACCGACTATTAAGTATTCAATACTGGTTGCATAATTAGGAGCTACCCAAGTAAATGAACCAATAACAGTAAATGTGGAAACTGTTAATGTACTTGGAACATAATTGTCAGGACATTTTAAATGTAAAAGATTACACTTTGTCCGATTAGATTTAATCCTCCAATTTCGGGTAGTCATATCGATATATATAATAAGAATACACAATTATTTGACCTCTTTTTTATGTTGTTGCTGTTGTTCTTCTAATTGTTTCTGTTGTTCTTCGTCTCGTCTTTGTAATTCTATTTTTTGTTCTTCGTCTCGTCTTTGTAATTCATTCATTAGTAAATTTATATTATTATCACTACAAACAGTGTCATTATCTTTACTAATATTGTTACACTTATGCTTATGATTATATAGTGAAGCCATATGTTTATAACTTTTTCCGCAGTCACACGTATATTCTTTTGGGATTTTTATTGGGTTTTTTTCTTTATTTTTATGTTTCGGTGTCAATAAATGTCTATTATAATCTTTTTTATTACTGCATTTAAAATCACATTTTTCACAAAAATATTCTGGGTATTTTTTGGGGGTATTTATTATCGTATTTTCTTTATTTTTATGTTTCAGTGTCATTAAATGTTTATTAAAATTATTGCTATGATAGCATTTATAATCACACATTTCACAAAAATATTCTTGGTAGTTTTTAGGGGTATTTATTATTGTCATTTATCGTATATTATACAATGAAAAAAACCCCTAAATAATACCAAAATCGCATATTTTAAAAAATATTGTGGTAACACCCCTTATTTGTTGTTTTTCATTTTACTGCATTTTACTGCATAAGAAAAAAACTCATTTTCTTCCAAAAAAAAGTATATCCTATATATCATAATTGGACATTTATAAATGTCCATTTCTGAAAATTCGTTTTGACTTTCCACGAGAAGTTTAATACAATATATATTAGTGTTTAATATAAAGAAACACACTACTCTTACGGTAAACTACATTTATGGAGAACCTATAAATGTAATATCAAACCTATTGCGATTTCACAATAACATCTTTTAATATATGTTTCATTATTTTTGATAAATA
>Ga0115007_10000558_pt1 | contig 24564 bp, 30 predicted proteins | sample ArcOceMetagenome_2_FD_87166 | JGI IMG/M metagenome (GOLD analysis project Ga0115007, IMG submission 87166) | Marine eukaryotic phytoplankton communities from Arctic Ocean - Arctic Ocean ARC135M Metagenome | ecosystem: Environmental > Aquatic > Marine > Oceanic | place: Arctic Ocean | collected...
AAAGAACAGTTAAATAGCGTCAAGCCTTTAGAGCTACGCATCAGAGGGTAGAAACGCAGTCTTTTGTAGTTTAACACTAACTGGTTGTAGTTGTATCGTCTTGACTTTGAACTTTTTGCAAAGTTGGTGAGCACCGCGCTATTGAATCGACAAAGCGGGTATAAAATTAAACACTTTTTGAGTGTGCCTAGTTTGTAGCACGAAGCTTTAAGTGCTTTTTTGTTGGCTAAGTTAGTGATGTTGCTTATGTTCTTATAAAAATACAAGTATTGAGAAAGGTTGGGTTCGAACCAACGAGAGTAATTACTAACAGATTTACAGTCTGCCGCCTTCGACCACTCAGCCACTTCCCCATTATTAATTTAGGCTTACAGTTCGCTATTGTAGAGTTTTACTAAAAATATCAGCAGCAAAATAGTGGCAAACACTATTAGTGCGATAACTTCTAGGTTTATGTATAAAAAATTACTGAAGTTGTACATGCAGTTAATACGTACAAGATGGTAATAGTAGCATACATAGTTGTAATATGCATCGGAAATTTGTGGATTAATATAGGACCAAACGCTATAAGCGTGGTAAACTTTAGAGATTAGGGTGTAACCATGCATCAGATATACCGACAATTGAGTTGCCATTTATACGTACACATAGTAATAAAGTACTCAAACTACTACCTTAAATAAGAAGATTAGTATACACAACATATCAAATCCATAGTAGTCTAAGATAGTATAAAGTATAATAAAGTATAAAGTATAATAAGTATATAGTAACATATAGTAATACATACTAATATATACAATAATAATATATATACTAATAATATATATACTAATATATACAATACTAATAATATGTATACTAATAGTAATAATAATAATATAAAAAAGGCAATAATATAAAAAAGGCAATAATATAAAAAAGGCAATAATATAAAAAAGGAGGAATTTATACATATTATGTACCTTCAACTATGATAGTATACATGGGCTATCACTGTATGCCCTCTTATATAAGGGGTAAAGTTTTAGTAGCTCAGTTGGTAGAGCACAAGACTGAAAATCTTGGGGTCGCTGGTTCAAGTCCAGTCTAAAACAAGTGAATATTAATTACAAACTATATTTCAAATGTATCTTAGACAAACTAAACTTTTCTTTCATCGACAATATGCATCAAGCCGAGAAAAATTATAATTTATTGGTACAACCGTCATCGGTATATTACCTAAACATGCACTTGAGGCTATCCACATTATTTTACTCTACTCAGCTGGTGGATATATTCTCTTATGAAATTCCCTCAAGTAACCTTAATTTGAAGCAACAGCAGTTATCAACAGCAGATTCCAGCCTACTAGTATACAATTACCACTCTTTAGTTACGCAAGACCGGTTTTTTGTTTTTGTACACTGCGGTAGCAGCTATAATGCCGACGGCTCCAGCAGATCCACTGTCCAGTCAATCTCAGAGTTATTTTCCGCCGCAAACTGGTTGGAAAGAGAAGTTTCGGAATTGAGCGGCGTGAGCATGTCTGGTAAAAAAGATTTACGTAATTTAATGCTCCAGTACGGAGACGCGTCAACACCTTTCAAGAAAAGTTTCCCCACTATAGGACTAAGGGAAATGTTTTACAACCCGGTTAAAGACACCATAGTTCAAAACCCAGTAACTATGCAATTATAATTCAGTAACAAGCAACGAGCTATCGTCTAACGGTTAGGACATTAGATTTTCACTCTAAGAATGTGGGTTCGATTCCCGCTGGCTTGATTTGGTATCTTATAAAAATTCTACATTAGCTATTTACAAAAAATCTTTGAGATATAAAAAAAATACCTATAGCAGTAAGTACGTGACTTACACATTTTACTCCCTATTCTCGCCTTCTAGCGCCAAAAATTTAGGCCTGTACTTGAACAATTCGGTAACTTCTAATCTCTCCGCAAACGAAGAGGCCAATTACAGAAACAGGAAAGTTCTCATAAAGCAGTCTTACCTGCTGTTGGCTTGGTTAAACATCGCTAGCAAGCGCCACTCTAAAGGCTCTAAAAACTGTGGTTTCGTATTCTTGCCCAATAAGGTCTCTAAATTTACTATGACTAAAGCCCCTATGGCTCACAAAACTTTTTCCCAAGAACAATTCGGTATAGAGTACAGACGCTTACTAGTACGCTTACCCATGGGCACCTCCGAGCCTTTAACTTTAACGAGCACGTTACTTTCCGTTAGCGTACTACACTCCAACCATTTGACCATAGGTACTAATTTACTGTTTACTTCAAAGGTTGTTTTCAGTTTACCCACCAAGGATAACAACTTCTTCATAATAACTTAGTCAATGCCTGTATGACGAAATTGGTAGACGTGCAAGGCTTAAAACCTTGTCCCGCATGGGGTTCTGGTTCGAGTCCAGATACAGGTAGTATCCCCCGCCTTACGTATTTAGCCTCTTTAAAACTGTTACTATTTTACATTGCGGCACCTGTTTGGCTGTATGGCAATTTTGGACAGGAATTCCTGTCCAACCTTGCGCTACTTACGAACTCGTGGTTAGTTCACTGTTTATTTATATTCATATCTTTAACGCTCCTTTTCTTCAAGCCGCTACAAAACTAAGCTATATATTATGTTTTTAATGAACAGCTCACTTATTTGATCTATAAGCGTATTCGCGCCTACAATTTACATTATGTTAGTCTTATCCTTCTTATTATATAGTTTACCTTTATTAAGCGCTACTTCTAATTTTAGCACTAATAGTAACAACAGTACAACCTTTTCTTTTGTAAGCGGTAACTACGTAGCTAACATAGTGGTTTTTACTTTGTCAATGCTATTACTCAATACTATTTCTTGAAGCTCTTCAGAGTTGACTGCTTGATTCGGCCACATAATCTTCTCGTCTTTCCAATTAAAATCCCAGCTTGTTATATTTTTTTCATTTGTTTCCGTCCTTTACCTATTATCCTCAGTTACCTATTTTTCTAGTCGTGAGATTTATGATTTTATTATTACTATGGTGAACATGTATTACTGAATATCTTTACTATTCGCAGCTAACTCGATAATAACTATGATATTTATAATTGAGGTGCAGTCAGCTTTATTGTTTTTACTGTTAGTGACATCTTCTTTCTCCTCAGCTTTTTATTACAGGAATACTGATCTATCCGACTACAATTTTTTCTCTAACTCAATCCCAGCAGCTTTCGTGCAATCAATAATGTACTTCTTTTGGATATCTTTAATAGGTTCTCTAAACCTCTTCTTATTCACTATTTTCCTATATCAAAAACTTTTCTCGTTCGATTGATTTCTACTTGAGCACGTCTTTTACTACTTAGTTGTGTCATCAACGTATAAAGAAATGTTTACTATAGGCCTCACTTGATCTATCTTTCTGTTCTCTTTACTTACCAAGTGCGGTATCGCCCCTTTCTTCATTTGAAAACCCACGTTCTTCAAGGGTATCGGGTTACACACCATAATTTTTTATATATGTTTTTACTACTACTGCTTATTCATATTCTTCATACATTTACTTTCCTCGTACTTCCACTACCTTACCTATTACTACACTTATATCTTACTAACCTTAGTCATAGTAGGTATGTTGGTGCTGCTAACTATACTCTGTGAGACTTATTACATTAAGTCCTTTTTAGCTGTTAGTAGTATATTAAACTCTTTGCTAGTTCTATTATCGATAGCCAGTGCACCCAATAGCGACTTACTATTCTTTATTTAATTCTATATATAGATGGCAGTAGTGAAAAGCCCCAAAAATACTAAACGTAAGCAGTTGTGACTAAAACAAGTATCCGGTAGCACACTAATAACTAGCGTCAACTACGCCTCCTCAGCAAACAAACCCTTTAAGGTAAAGCCTAAGAAATGAACCAGCGCTAAGAGTAAGATGTTACTACTAAAGAGCTTGACCCATTTCTACGTAACTCTATAAATGTTATTTTCTAATCTTTTTTTTGAAGGAAACTCTTTTCTATTCGCATACATGTTTTTATACAACACAACTTTAGTCGTTTTCTTCTGAAGTATTTTGATGAACGTGACTACTAAATTGAAAACTCTTTATTCGTTTTCTCAATACAGCTTTGACTCGGTTTCTTTGTTTTTTATAACCGTGTGTCTATTTTCCATGGCTGGAGTTCCCCCCTTTGTTGGATTCTTCTCCAAACTCTTCATACTTAACATAATTGTCAATACTAACTTATTCGTGTTGTATTTTTTCCTGCTAATATTACTGTTAGTCGGTTTATATTTTTACATGCAAAATCTGCGCTTTTTGCATACGTCCAATAAGGGTCAAAACGATAAGCCTTATTTGCTAAACGAGAGAGCCCCTCTTTCATACTATTACTTTTCCATAACCTTTATTTTCTTCGTCATTTTCGGAGTAGTGTATATAGACGACTTCTTACTATTCTTTAATTGATTATTCGTATAGATGTTATTAAGACCCCGTAAATTCACTTTTAAGAATAGACAAAAGTCTAGAAGCCTCTTCTCTCACCCTAAAAATGCTGGATTGCTATATGGTCAACAAGGCTTACAGCTTCTTCAGCCCATGAGTATTTCAGGTAAAAACCTGTTTCGTATTAAACTATACATAAAAAAAGGGTCAAAACGTGCTGATAAAACTTCACGAAAAGTATGACTCAACGCTTTTCCCCATTTACCCTTGACTAAAAAAGTATCTGGGTCTCGTATGGGAAAGGGAAAAGGAAAGCTTGCCGGCTGGTACGGTAAGTTGCCCTCCGGTATCAACTTAATAGAGTATCGCAACCTTCGTAATGGGCGGGGTACTTATTTTTTACGCCAAATAAAGTTTAGGTTACCCGTTCAATCTAGGTTAGTGTTTATGTATTCTAATAATCACTTACGCACACCTATCTCGGTATCTAGGAAAGTACGTTTTCAAGAGTATTTCTAACCAACTTTAATAACTATTCTCTGATTCTCTTACGTTTATTACATGACTTTCAACCTGCTAATTTTTGTGGCCTTTATCTATATGCTGAGGCTTACGTTCTTAAACTCCCTAAGTATGCAAGGCGCTTATGCTTACTCAACTAAGTTTTTTGTTACCGCCGTAATTTTCTACTTATTTTTAACCATGACCGTTTTGAATTATTTATTGGACAGTTATTCAGACGTTTGTGTAGTCTCCTTAGACTACTTGAACGTCAAAACGGCCTGGTTGAACGATAAGTTACTATTCAGTAACTCTGTCTCATTACAGTTGTTAGATGTTTATTTATATCCTTTTATTTATGTTTTTCTCGTAGTCACGGCCTTATCAATAGTTTTCTGTATGACTTATAATTCAGACGAGTTAGCCACTTTCATGTTTTACTGTATGGTTATACTATTGTCCGGCTATTCCTTGTTTTTCACCGATTCCATGATTATATTCTTTTTTTCCTATGAGATGCTCCTAGTCCCTTCATTTTTTATATTATATAAGTTTGCTAAGACAAGGCGCTGTGTAGAGGCCGCGTACCTAATGTTTTTTTGAACTCAGTTTGGTGCGCTATTCTTGATATTAGCCTTTTTGTACTTATTTTTCATTTGCGGCAGCTCTACCTTTTCTAGTATCAGTAATACATATTTATCCCCTTTCGAGGTAAATTTTATATTTATTTGTATGATAATGGGTTTCGGGGTAAAATTACCTATTTGGCCGTTCTACGGCTGACTACCTAAAGCTCACGTTGAGGCCTCAACTAACTTTTCCATATTTCTAAGTGGTGTACTTGTAAAGTTTGCATTTTTCGGACTGTTAAAGTGCTTGATAAGTGTTCAATTAGAGCCCACCTTCATATATGTTTACCCTTTCTTAACCATAGGTATCGTTGACGCCGTCTTAAAGCTTTTTTATCAAATAGACCTTAAGAAGTTAGTTGCTTATTCAACGGTAGTCGAGATGCATTGACTAACAATTTGTGTTGTTAGCGGGCAGTCCAATTTAATGCTGGCTAGTTTTTGTATGCTTATTAGTCATGCTTTGCTGTCCACTAATTCTTTCTTACTTGTGGATGCTATAGCTAGGCGTTTCAAAACAAGGCTTATTACTGAAATAAGTGGTATAAATTTCTTATGCCCTAAACTTTTCTTATGTGCGTTATTAAACACGCTTATATTTTTAGGTTTTCCTGGGTCAATTTTTTTTGTATCTGAGTTCTTATTCTTTTCGTTTTTTATAGATCTGTTCCCCCTACTCGCTCTGTTCCTGTTAGTGTTTTTGTACCTGTTAGGTCCAACTTTCTTTTTTAGGTCCTGAATGAACGCTTTGTTCGGATTTTCTAATGCGTTAACTAACCGTCTCCCTGCGGACTTGTCCGTAAGGGAGTTTATCTTATTTTTAGGTGTGCCCGCGTTGATGTATTGACTGGGCGTCTCTTGACAAGCTTTCGTTATATAATTTTTTTATATTATAAATGGCAACATGTAAACAATCAGCGAGACGAAAAACTAAGTGCTTAAAGCCTGGACCCAAATATAGCAACCCTTCATTATCTAGAACCTCTATACTTAAGCGCTGTCCTCAAGTAAAAGGTATAGTGACTCGGGTAGTAACTATGTCACCAAAAAAACCCAACTCAGCAATAAGGCACGTTGCCAAAGTAGATTTAACCAACGGCCTTAGGGTTACGGCGCGTTTACCTGGTAGGGGCTACTTATGTGCAAAATATAACAGGGTACTCGTCAGGGGCGGTCGTGCTAACGACTTGCCTGGAGTAGGGTACTCTGCAATCAGAGGAGCCTACGACTTTTCTCCTGTAGTGGGTAAAATAAAAAGAAGATCAATATACGGAGTTAGTAGACCTAGTGGATTCTCTAAGCACATTAGAAGGTCTCTTCGCAGGTAAATATTTATATATTATGAAAGTAGAATGATTAGCATCAAGAGTTTTATCACTAGTAAATTGAGCTAGAGCAGGATCTCTGTGACCTTTAACCTTTGGTCTAGCTTGCTGTGCTGTAGAAATGATGCACGCGGCGGTTAGTAGGTACGATATGGATAGATTCGGTATTATTTTTAGGGCTTCGCCGAGACAATCGGACCTAATAATAGTCGCCGGTACACTTACTAATAAAATGGCGCCTTGTATAAGGCGTTTATACGAGCAAATGACAGAGCCTAGGTGGATCCTATCTATGGGTAGCTGCGCTAACGGTGGTGGTTATTACCACTACTCTTACTCAGTTGTACGTGGTGTGGATAGGATAATACCGGTGGACACTTACGTCCCTGGTTGCCCACCTACGGCAGAAGCTTTGTTATTTGGTCTTATACAATTACAAGGGAAAATAGGGTTCACTCTTTCTGAGTTAAATTCGTCTAGCGAATGGTACGGAGGTGATCATATTTAAACACCAAAGTTAATAGTACTTTAGACGTGGAATCAAAGTCGCTTGAAGCTTCTTTTGAAAACCACTCTTTTAAGGTATTTAAGAAGACCACCTTTTTTCGCAAGTATAGTAGGGGTATAACCTCTTTCGTAAGAAGAAAAAACATATTAAGGAAAAGAAAAACTAACAACGTGGTACTAACTTTCATAGCTTCCAGTTGAGTAAGTTTCTATTTGCGCTTGCGCAGGATTTGCAGGTACTCACAGTCAAAATACGTTTTAAGGATAGCTAAATCTTTATCGTCTGTCGACGCACTTATTCAAAAAGGTAAAGTTCTTGGTTTCGCATCTGGAGCAATGGCCACTACCTTACCTAAGAAAATGAGCAGGATGAATTTAACTCCCAAAGACTACAGTTCTCGCAGTGCCGTAATGTACTCCCCTTACGAGTTCGATAAGCAAGATTTACCTCTATCTGATTTATTACTTAATTCTTATCTATGCGACACGCATTACTTTTACGAGTTAAAAGATTTTGATTCGTCGTCTATTTTAGATTCAATAGCTATTTCAGCTCACGGGCATAGTTTAAACGTTACTAGCTCCATAAGATCAATTATAGTTTTATGTACTTTGTTGAACATATCAAAATAATATAATATGTTTTTAGATAAAAAATCATTAAAACAGTCCAGAGTTACATCAGGAGCATCACGTAATAAGATCACGCTAAAATTCGCGCTGCTTACAAACCATAAGTTAAGTAGGCTCACGACCAGACTCAAAAATTTAGCAGGACGTACCTCCTCTGGGCGTATTACTGTTTTTTCTAAAGGTTCAAGGGCTCTGAAAACCAGAGTAGTAAGCACTAACAAGCATTTTAGGGACACTTCCATCTCTTTTGTATCAGGTTTTGTAGTGAATTCTATAAATTCCTCGTTGAGGTCTGTCGTCTACAGCTCCTCTGGTTGTGTAAGTTACTTACCCGCCACCGATCAACATTTCTTATTCAAACTTACTTATTTATCATCTTTATACACTAGGCAGTCAACCCTTTTTACTAATATTATACTACTAAAAAGGTACATAAAACTAGCACCTTCGTTTTTTATAATCAGGCGTTTACCCAAAAACCGCTTCGTCTCCAATTTAGAGTTATTCCCTGGTAAGGGAATTCAGTATGCCCAAAGCCCTGGTAGTAAGGCGGTCATAGTCAAGATGGATACCAGAACGGGCTCGGCCTTGGTGAAATTACCCTCTGGTGTTAGGAAAGTCTTTTCTATTTACTCTATTGGCTCTTTAGGTAGATCTGCGCTGCGGTATAAAAAGGAGGTAAATATAACTTCCGCAGGTTCTAAAACCATCAGAGGTTTTAAGCCTCAGACCCGAGGAGTGGCCAAAAATCCAGTGGACCACCCTCACGGGGGGCGTACGAAGTCTATAAAATACCCTCGTACTCCCTGAGGTAAAACAACTAAGTTTAAGTAATTATAAAAAATCGGACATTTATATAACGGTTCAAACGCTATAGTAAAAAGACACAAAGTAAAGCATTTTTCTCCCAACATCTGAAGACTCTGCTATTTAATTAAGAGTAACCCCATACATCACTCTTCAGAGAAGAAAATATGAAATAGGGGTACCACAATCCCAAATATATTTATTAACCATGAAATTACTGTACACGCAGGAAAGCGCTGACACACTAGGAGAGTTACTCCGTGATCGGTAGGCTTTAAGTGTGGTGAGCTTACCTGAAATAGGAAGTTGGCTATATACAAGGCTAAACAGCTGCGTAAGAAGTCTAAAAAAAAGTAACTTTATGAGGTTTGAACATATATTGCAAATTTATTGAACTAAGGGTTTATTCTTCGGTGGAAAATTATTCTACACTAACAAAACATGAGATGAAATATTTTTAAACACATTTGGTATAGGTAGTAGTACTAGACTACTCTTGCTATCTCGATTCGAGATAAACCATTCTATAAGGATCGTTTCGGAGGACATTTCGGTTACGGAAGACTACAGGAAAGTGGATATAGTCAACACACTTAATGTTCTATTCTCGCAAATAAACTCGGTTAATAACGCGCTAGACGAATTAAACAGACTTAACATAATACGTCTATATCTAATTAAATCTTACAGAGGTAAGTGTCACGCTTTGGGTAAGCCCGTAAGAGGCCAACGTACTTGATCAAATGCTTGAAATGCTTATAACGTTAACAAGTCCCTTAGGTTATTCATATCTACTACTAAGCGTCAAATAAAACAAAACCTAAAGGAGGAGAAGATAAATTATAAAATGACCAAAAAAAAATACGCCACCAAGGCAAAAAGTGGTAAAAAGCTTGAAGTAAAGAAACATATCTGATTTTAATAATTATTCCTGCTAAATACAATCCAACCTCATTTTATTTCAACTCTCTAAAAAAAAATTACGCTAAAGATTACGTTATCAATTATAAGTATTCCGCCTATTACAAAAAATCGATAAAGATTTTAAGCAATACTGACAGTTTCGCTGATCATTTGGCAACAAATAGCAAAATTAGGTACAGGAGGCGGCGCTTATCGTCTAGCCGTTTGTTAGCTATGGGTTCTATAATTCGGCGTAAGCTAATAAGAACTTTTAAGTTATTAAGGGTTGGCAGTCGTAAAGCTAGCAAAACTCTTAAAATTAGAAGACCTATTGCTCGTATGAGGTTACAAAACTCAGAAAATCCTTTAGCATTACTGTACAATAAAGCAAGTTATCGCAGAGTCAACACGTATAACTTTTTACGTAAAAACTTCTCACCCTCGAAAGTCGGCAGAAACATATTAAGGAAGAAAACGTCTGCTAAGCGCGTGCGACGCAATCCCCTCAAGTTTTCTAAAAAAAGTTCGATACTAACTAGCCACAATCCTAGCAGATTACAAGCACAGCACACTTCGACTATTAGGTTAAGGAACGCGTCTTACTCGTTTACCCTTAAAAACTCACCGTTATACATATCGTATAAATTCAACATCGATAGAGAAAAGTTCTTACCATTTAAGGCAGTAGTTAAAAAACTTATATTTTCGTTTTTAAAACCCAATCAGATAAAAAGATCACTGATGCTAAGGCGTCAAAAAATAACCTACTTTAGGTTCTTTAATCGATTCAATAAGCGGGATATGAGCACTAAATTTTTATTGACAAATTATTCAAGGGTGCACAGAGCTGATAAATTTACCGTTTCAAGTAGTGACTTGAGCTATAACTCTAGATTAAAGTATCACTCATATGTTAAGCCCTTTTTTTCATCGCTAACTAGCAGCCCCTTTATGCAGAGGTTCCCCAGTTACGAAGCTTTTAAGGGTGAGGTCCATGTACCGAGGGTACGATTCAAACCCGGTTACCAGAGGCTGTGAAGGCAATCACGTAGGACTCTAGCTGAATCTATGCGAGTGCGCTATATATATCAACAGCAGTTTACTAAGTATATCACGCGATTCGGCCGTAAGTTAAATAATTATCACTTCTCTAGGGATGAGTATACTATGTCTACTATAGTCCTTTACTCTAGGTTAATACCGGATTACAACACTTTGTTGGTCTTAAACAAGGCAGGCTGTTTATCTGTTAACGGCTATTCCAATACAGGACTAACTCACATTTTATTTACAGGGGATGTTGTACAGCTATCAGTCTCTAATTGAATGTATACTTATTTAAAGTGGGTGTTACTCTGAACATCCAATAGGGTCAAAAAGTTCCGAAAATTAGTTTACAGAAAAAATCTAGCAGGTTCTTATAAGGCTATGAAAAGGCGTAAACAGAGGAGTAATTACACCCCTCTGTGGATTTACCACACTAAATACGATATCTCTGACATCAAACCATTCCTAGAAACTGATTTTTTTACTATGTCTTCCGTACTAATTTATGATAACTTCATATTTGACTTTTATACACCTTCCTGGTTTATAGAGGACAGGCAGTTAATATATCGTTTATACAATTGAAAGTATATAACCTAGACCTAACGAAACCTTATGGCCCTTAGTTAACTAGTGAAGTCAACAACATTTAATTTCTGACAACCACCATTTCCTCAAAATGCTTATTCCGAAAGAAAAATAAAAAGCTTTGTATTAAACTTTGGTCCTCAACATCCAGCAGCCCACGGAGTTCTACGTTTAGTTGTCCAACTAAGTGGTGAGCTAGTCGAACGCGCAGATCCCCACGTAGGTTTCTTACACAGGGGTACTGAAAAGCTTATAGAGAAGAGAACGTACCTAAAGTCTTTACCCTATTTTGATCGTTTAGACTACGTATCTATGATGACCCAGGAGCACGCATTTTGTATTGCTGTAGAGTCATTACTAAAAACAACATCACACACAGCCCTTTATGTACAGATAAGAGTACTATTCGACGAATTAACTAGAGTGTTGAATCACCTACTAGCCTTGGCTTGCCATTCGTTAGACGTAGGTAATATGGCTCCCATGTTCTGGGCTTTCGAGGAGCGGGAACGTTTAATGGAGTTCTATGAACGTGTATCTGGTGCAAGAATGCATGCAGCATTCTACAGACCCAACGATTTAGACTGAACCGGCCTGAACCATCAGTTTTTTTTAGACGTTGCTCTGTTTGCAAGAGACTGCTTCAAGTCCTTAACTGAGATATTTGCAGTATTAACTACCAATAACATTTGAAAAACTAGATTAGTTGGTGTTGGAAGTTTGAACGTAAACGACGCCATATCTTATGGTATCTCAGGCCCTATAGTAAGGTCAGTGGGTATTAGAAAAGACATTAGATTTTATAGGTCGGAAACATACGCCTCTTATTGATTTTTATCTATGCAAAGCTTCTTAGGAAAAAGGGGTGACAGTTACGACCGATTTTTAATAAGAGTGCGTGAGATGTATGAAAGTATTCATATCGTATTTCAAGTCCTAGCTAATTTAACCAACAACCACCGTTTAGCATCTAATAATAAAAATACTGATGTTGACTTTCTATCGTTTTTTGACTTTTTATACAAAGTTAAGAAAAACCAATTAAATAAAAAAACTAAGTATACCTCTATGGAAAACTTAATAACACATTTTAAGAAATATAGCGAAGGAGTTAAGGTACCCAAGGGCTTTACCTACAACGCCGTTGAGGCCCCTAAGGGTGAGTTCGGCGTAGCACTCATATCGGATGGTACCTCAAGACCTTATAGGTGTAAAATCCGTACGCCAGCTTATCACCACATGCACGTATTTTCGAGAATGGCACAAGGTCATTACATGGCAGACTTGGTCACGTTAATAGGTTCGCAAGATATCGTTTTTGGTGACGTAGACAGGTAGTATATAAGTATAAATGGATAGACATAACCTATGGCTTGCTGTAGATAAGTACAAACGTAAAATTTTCATAAAGAAAGAGCTCAAACGCTCAATACTAAAATCAATTAAACTAAATAAAAGCTGTAATCTTTCGAGGCGCTATTTGGCCGCCTATTTACTTTCCAAGCAACCGAGATTTTCTGCGTCGTCATTCACTAACAACAGGTGTACTGTATCTGGGCGTGTGTGAAGTGTTAACAGGTGAACTGGTTACGGTAGATTCACTTTTAGATCTAAAGCCTATAACTCTGAGTTACCTGGCTTTAGAAGGGCAAGTTGATAACGACTTAGCTTATTAATAACATTCGCATTTAGTATGCGGATTTAAATGACTGCTTGAATGTACTTATTTTTAGACCTTTACACCTACATAACAGATAACCTAAATTGTATATTCTACTATTTTGAGTTATTATTCCAAACATCCCTTTACCTTATGTCCTACAACGATCTATTAGTAGACATTGCAGAGTCATTTGGAGTCTGAGTCACCGTGATAGTGCTACTATCATCTTATGTCTCAACCCTAGTTATTATACACCACGTATCTGGTTACGCTTTATCTCATGTAAAGTCTCCTAATACTTTACCCAACTCAACCAGCTATAAACTTCTTAAGAAGTATTTTTCTTATAAAAATAAGATCTAGCATGCCCGTAAAAATAATGAGATTTAGTATGCTGATAATAATAGCCAAATTTATCAAAATTCAAGTACTAAAATTCAGATACCTAAACCATTGATTACGTTGTATAACTTTTCTTTTCGAGAGAAAATTTTTCTTCTGAAAAGTGGTAAGTTTTCCAGGACAGCATTGGTTTAGCTACAACTTTAAGCAAGACAAGTACACTAAAATCAACACCAAAAACTATTAAATGGGAACTAGCTTAATCGGTAAAGCATCAGTTTTTGGCCCTGAAGAGTGCGGGTTCGAGCCCTGCGTTTCCAATTATCAAGTATAATCACTACGCTTATGTAACCAATCATTTCAATATACTAAATTCTAAAAGACTAAAAAGTAAAAAAATAATAAAAACAGTAAAAACTTTGAGACTAGTAAGGGCGTTACACAGGAGCGGTATAATTTCCCATTTTTTATTAACACGTTCTAGTAAAAATGGCAGACCGTTCATAACTTTCAATACACCTTATTACGGTAACTCAAATTATTTCTCATCTATAAGGTTAGTATCTACTCCTTCAAGAGCGCACTTCATTTCGATAAAAGCCTTAAAGCTTGCTTCAAAGTCAATAGGAGCTTCTATAATATTCTTAGAAACTAGCTCTGGTATAATTACTCATTTGGACGCTATGAGACTAAACATAACTGGTCGTATATTGTGCGTAGTTCTATAATATGTTTTTTGATAAAATTAATAAAGTCATAGCTAATATATCTTACTTAGGTTTCTTAAACCCAAAGCACAATCTCTTATTTAGTCCCACTAGTCGCCAAATCAGCGACAAGCTGCCTTTGGTTAACTCGTCTTCCAAAACCTTGCTAAATTCAAAGGTAGCAAGCCTGTCTTCAGCTAATAATAGCTTAACGCTATCTAACCTCATTAGGTACTGAGTTTCTTACTGAACTGACTTGTCTAACAAAACGTTCAGCTTCGGATTTTATTACCTGAGGGCTTTAGTATTTATACTTTTTATAGACGCATGTTTAACTGATGATGAGCCTTTGTGAGAGCCAATAGAGTGAAGTCTGGTACAAACATGAATCTTGTTTGTATTTTTGTTTGCTTGGGTTGGTGAAAATTTAATTGTTAGTCGTTATGGTAGTTATACTGGTCGTGATAAGCGCGTTTGAATGTCTTGATATAAGACTTTCTGAATGATAGAGGGTTATTACGTCATAAATTATGGGGTAGCATGTGTTTTAGTAATAATACCTTTTTACTACGAAACCAATTACAATTTATCTTTCGTGTACTCTTGATGACATTGATACTCTAGGGTATTTTTCTTCAAGTTTTTAGCAGTGTACTCTATCGTATTGCTTATCGCCAACCTATTGCAGGTTGGTGTTAGATGACTAAACTGAAAGAAAAGTTTAGTATTGATAGTACTAATCAACTGCTTTTTGGGTTACTTGATATACACACATTTCATAATCACCTTTTTTGGTTATTTTACTGACCCAGTATGATACCAAAAAACTAGGCCGATCGATTTTATTCAACTGAGTCACGAGCCTGCTAGATGGGGTTGAGGTACTGCAAAGAAAGATCACTTTACTTACCATAACGTAAAAACCGTATTTTGATTTAAAAATGATGGGCCATTCGCTTCGTCTTTTTTACTATTTCAAACATTCTTGTTTGTCTGTATATTTCTTACTTTTATATGATGAGTTTCACTATTTAGGCGCGTATATTCTATGAAAGAGGTACCGTTAACATTTACCACTTACTGTGTTTCTTCATTAAAGCAGTTTTTATACTTTTTCTTCTTTTTTTACGTACTTATATTCTTGAGTTTCTTATCTAATTATTGAAGATTTCCAATAGAACTAAGTTTCGTACTTAGTACTGAAAGTTGATTTAGTAACTTCTTTGACATAATGTTAGACTATCCAGCCTTCTTATTAACTATTTTCTTCTAGCATACATTATAAATGTTATTCGTAAAAGCCGCTAAAGTCATTGCTTTAAGTATTACATTCTTACCTATCACTGGTTGTGCTATCGGAGCCGGTTTAGTTTTTGCTGCTTTACTAAAAGGTATGTCTTATGCTCCTGACTCAGAAGATACCTTATTCAATTATGCTATCTTAGGTTTCGGTTTCATTGAAACTTTTGCTTTCCTACTATTTTTCATGGTAGGTATTATCTTCGTAATGTAGAAATAATTCCCTATTGGGTTTTTTATTTTGGGAAATATGAGTAACCCTACAATAACTCGACTTGGTGTAAACCAGTTTTGATATAATCACTGATTGTCTAATAAGAATTATTCAGCGTTCTCTAACCAAGACACCATAAATTCTGAGTTTATACAGAATTATATAAACCATGGGGCTAACTTTGTTAATAATATATTTATACATGAGTATTGGTATTCGAAAAAGTATAAGCAAGTAAGGACTTTACCTTCGAGATCTTATATGCAGTTCTACAGGAGGCACTATTACTCAAATAACATAGTAGGTATCGAGCACTCTTACCTGATAAGGTACACTACAGGAGAATATTTCCCGCTACGTACTTGGTACCTTAGGTACAATAATTGAGTCGTCATATCAATACAGTGGTTTAAGCCCGATAAGTCTAAAAAAAAGAGAAAAAGATCAAACTTGTTCAGCGACGACGTTAGCATAGCTCATGCACAACCAAGCGCTATATACTCTAGAAGCTTAAGAAACAATTTATATTATGCACGGCTTAGGTGCACACAAAAAAGATTAGCACTCGCTTATACTTTCTAGTTTTTATAAATGTTATTGTACAAAAAAGTTCCACATAATTTTGAAGTCCATTTTGAGGATAAACTATTTGACACCCGACCCGTTCAATTTTTAGACCTAGACAGTGATTATTTAGTGCCAGTATTTAAGGATATGCTGAGAAACTACGAATCTGCAGTCTTTGATGATTGGTGAAGCGAGACTTACAATACACATGTCGTATCTGAAGATTTCGGCGCTATAGTAGTATGCGATTTTAAATCCTTCTTCAAGGGTATTAGCATAGACACCCCTAGGTGCTTTTCAAACTCTCACTCACTTAAACGCGATGTAAATAAGTATCACGTCTACAAACTAAATAACTATAGTATGCGCAGTGGTAAGTCTTTAAAAACGTACCTTTTACTATTGAGGGCTTTACAGTCTGCCCAAGCAACAAACTACAATGAAAGCCTTTCTAGTAAAGGCCTTACAGGCTGAATGGTCATATATAATTTACTAAACAATATAAATATATCTACTAGCTATAGTAGATTGTCTGATAACTTAAGAGTGTTAGGTCCCCACGATAGAACTGTTAATGAGCTAGGAATTGAGTATAATAACTTAAACGATCACAGGCTTAAACTAATAGATAACTTAAAAGTTCTAGAGCCTATGTTCTTGTTTTATATATATAAAGTCGATAAAAACATATATAAAAACAGTCGTGGTAGGTCAGGTAAGTTTACATTTTTATGGAAGTATATAGCCCCTTATAAGAGGCGTTACATTGTCATGTCATGATTAATGAAAGAGGTTAAAATGCAGCCGGGTAGAGATTTTTACTCTAGGTTGAGCAGTGTAATCACTAATGCCGTTAATAACCCCAGCACTAGTTTTATAAGTAAGATCAGAAAGTTCTCTTACAACTATGTTTACTATAATTGTAGAAAAACTCTAGCGGAGACCTACAGAACCAGTACTAAATAATCTTATTACTACTCATATTATAAATGTTATTAAAAAGTAATCGACATGCATTAAAGCTCAAATCCATAAATCTAAAATTAAAAAAGTCGTTGATAAGAGGATCAGTAAAAAACAATTACAGGTATAAGGAATATCGTGTCTACATACCACATATGTGAGACGTGTTGATAACTGGTAACACTAAACGGGGGACAACGGTATTTCGTATGACCTCTGACGTCTATTACGCTAATTTGGCCTTTAAAAACTCTCATAGTTTCATCACATTTGACTCCTGCGCAAATGTTATTTCCTTTAAGAGTCTATACACGAATTGCTACTATTTACCTTTCTTTCGGGCATTTGAATTCGCGCTAATGTCTTTTATAAAACCAACGTTTATTAAACTTAAGTTTAAAGGTAAGGGTTACTATATATATAAAAACGGTAGAAATACTATAGCACCCCAATTTGGTTACTCCCATAGGTTATATATTTACTCGTACTTCTGTGCCGTAAAATTTTTAGGTAAAACTAAAGTATTACTATTTGGTTTTAGTAGAAACGACCTACTAACTTCGTCATTATTACTTAAGGAAAAGAGGTCTATAAATATATTCACTGGTAGGGGTGTTAGGTTCTCTAAGCAGGTGATATATAAGAAGCAGGGTAAGGTATCTAGCTACCGTTAAGTAATATGGTTTGAACTTCTATAAATAATAAATTAAGGCACTTACTGAAAATTTTCATGTCGTATGTATCTGTTGAAATAAAACTAAACAAGACTCTAGAGCTAATGGCATTCACCTTACTTTTATGTACCGGCTTAGCATTAAGCTTATTTATTTAATATACTATCGGAGATTTTGAAGTTTTCTTAGCATTTATATCTGTAGCGATCCTAGCTATTTTAGTCTACAACGCACTAACGGCGTTAACCTTTAAAGATTTATTACGCCGTATTGGTTTTATGAAAGCCACCAGGCGTGATTTTTATGAGTGTGGTTTTAAGCCACAGAACCAACGAGTCATAAAAGTATCGATACAGTTTTTATTAATCTGTGTTTTTTTTCTATTGTACGATATTGAATTAGTTTTCCTATTTCCATTCGTCTCTGGTTACACCTTCACTGGGCTGTACGATTTATTACTTATAATTGTATTTTTCGGAGTATTATTTAAAAGTTTAAATATAGATTACGAGAGGCACGCATTATACTGACAAGAATAAAATAAATAAATAATGTTAGAAGGAAGAAATTTTAGAAAAGCACTATGAGGTTACCACCCCAGTTTTCAAAATATCGACGCAGTAACTAGTTGAAACTGAAATTTAATTTCACTATCTTCAGTTATTTTCTCTTATGCAAATTTTTTTGTAAATAGACTATTAATACCCTTCTCAAGCGCAACATCTATATTAGGTTTTATGTTATTATTATGTATCATGATGCAATTAGTATCAGGTTTTTTCTTAGCTTGATACTATATGCCTGAACCTGGACTAGTAGTTGAGCTCAGAGAAGAAATGTTTAACGATACCCGCTTCGGTGCAGAAGTCTTCTTCGCACACGTCAGGGGAGTAGATACTTTAATGCTACTTTCCTACATGCACATTTTAAAAAAGATATACTTAAAAAACTTTATAATTGCTGAGTCCGACGGTTGAATTCTCGGAGGTTATGCCTTCGTAATTTTCCACGGTATCGTATTCTTAGGTATTTCTTTAAGTGCCACACACTTGAGTGACTTAACACTTACTGTATTCGCCAATATTTTTTGATCGTTATTAAATAATATTCACAAGTCTTACTATATCCTATTCACTAATAAGCACCTAAACGTTGATCAAATGACGCGTTTTATGGTATTACATTATTTTGTACCTTGATACTATCTTTACTTAATTCAGATGCACGTTATGTTTTGTCACGAATCTTGAGATAGTGACAGCGGTGAATCTACTTACGAAGATAAAACCGGTACATACGCTTCTTGATTTTACGACGCAATGTTAAAAGAGTTCCAAGACGGTTGATATTGAGTAATGTATATCTTTATATATTTCTCGCTACACCATTTCAATGGAGGTACTGTAAACTATTTTTTCTTTGAGAGATGAAACGTTTCTGAGGTCGAAGAAATTCGTTTCTACGGAGTAGCCCCCCACTGGTATTTTAGGCCTTTAATGGGTATGCTTACTGTATGTCCCACCCACTACGAAGGAGTATTTTGAGTATTCTTATACTTATTTTCTTTAGCAGGCTTACCTATGTATAATAACTTCTTTAACCCTATGACCAAGCATTACCCAGCCATTCCCATGCAAAACTCACTAGTACAAACATTCTGCTTTATCATATTTATGATGTCCATTTACTGTACAGCCAGTATTTTACCTTGTGGTCGTTACTACTACGAGCCTGAAGGTGGTTACGTAGGTAACCCCCTTATCAAGTTTTCCTATCAGTATATTTACTTATACATGATCTGGTTAGTACATCACTTAGACGCCTTAGACCACTACATTTTCCAGTTTAGTCAAACATTTATGAGGAAATCCAGCTCATATTCTGTTAGGGCTATTGAAGCTAGAAAATTAGGAGCTAACCGTAAATTCAACAGAAAAACCTTTGTAAAATGGTAGTATATAAATGTTATTATTAAAAGAGTTAATGTTACCAAACTTTCAAAAAGCTCATTACTTATTAAAGTCAACGTGGGTAAACCTAACGCAATCGTTAAGTTTTATAACCACCTATTACAGTAGGAACGAGCTAATCTGATCAGATGGTTTTTTAATCGATTTCTTGCAGAAAAAAACCGCAGACATGTGAATACGTAAGTTTGTAATACACACCGGATTCTTATTCAGTGAGAGGCTAGCTTTTGAGGCTGTAGTTAGACTATACCTAGATAACATTATCTGACCATCTCACAATCTTAGCACTTTTGAGACTTCTAACGTTTCTGAAATGCTGTTAAACATGCTGTACTTATATTTCTTACTTTTCTTATTCTCGTTCATAGCTTATTTATACTTACTTATTTAGATTTTAAAAACTATTCATGAATTCGCCCTACTCATATCTTTAATGTGTATACTACTAGCACTTTTCGTAATCCTTACTGAGCGTAAACTTTTAGCTTTTTCCCAGAGGCGTATGGGACCCACTTTAATGGGCCGAAACGGCGCATTCCAAATAGTCGCAGATTTATTTAAAATGCTAACTAAAGAAATATTTTTAATTCCTAGACCTACTACTGTTGCAGCCCCTATATTTTTATCTTTATTGTTAGCAACTCAAATACTATTTAGTTTAAATTTTATATGAGGACCAAGCCTATTCATAGTCGAGTCTGTTGACTCAATGGTTCTATACCATCTAATATTAATACTTTGGTCTAATATATTCTTTTCTATATTTGGTTTAGTAAGTCAATCCAGGTACGCCATAATCTCCACGATACGTGGTTTGGTGCACGTAATATCATTAGACATTTTTATTACCGTACTATACTCATTACTAGTCTTAATTTCGCAGTCTACTAATTTTCACGATTTTATTGTGCTACAGAGTACTTACTGAAACTTTTTTCTTTACGCCCCCGCAGCATCCAGTTTTGTAGTAGTCTTATTTTTAGAATCTAAAAGAGCTCCATTTGATCACGCTGAAACTGAGTCTGAGGTGGTTGCTGGTTATTCAACAGAGTTCAATGGTACAATGCTTTTAATAATCTTTTTATGTGAGTACTTACACTTAGTTATATCAGCCGTACAGTTCTCAATGTTCTTCATTGGTGGGTGACTAACCTTTAAAGTCATGACACTACTACCGGCGTTTTTCTCAGCTTACCACGACGCATTATACTTTATTTAATAACTATTCTACTCCTACTGGTGTTAATTACTATATACGACTGCCCTCAGACCGTCTTAATTGTTAAATGCTCTAAAACTGCACAAGTTAATTTACTTTTCTCGACTCACGTATATTACGATCACTTACTGAGCTACACTTACGCACTACATTTCTAGGTAGTATGTTACTTAACTTTTTTAAACCGTTTTACTCCCTAGCCTCTTTCCAATTCATCTTTAGTATAGGCACCTTGCTGTTTAAAAAGTATAGCGAATCTTCAACCACTTACGATACTACTACGCGTGTTAACCTAAACGTTTTCTTTTGGGATTTGATGTATTTTTCTTGGACTAACATATCTTATATTTTTACTATTCTAGTCCCGCTGCTTTTACTATTATACGCATTAAAATTCTCAGACAAGATTCTAATCTGAAAACGGTTAGTACAGGTAGCTGTTCTTGTAATCTCTAGCGTTTACGTAGTACTTAATAGTAATTTTTGCTTGGTAACGAATTACTCACCTTGTAAGTTAGACTATTATAATATACTACTTATTAACGGCCTTAACAAATACCATCCTTTCATATTATATGCTTCTTGAGTCCTACTGTTAGCCCTATGACTAACTAGTTCGCTAACGGTGATTAACTACAAGCTGCACAAACAGACAACCAATGATACGCTTAAGCAAACAATACTTTCAATCAATTTTATAGTGTTTACTTTAATGATGGGTAGTTGATGGGCTTATCAAGAAGGCTCATGGGGTGGCTGATGAAATTGGGACCCGTCCGAAGTATTCGGGCTATACATAATGGTTATGTTAGTGTATAAGCTACATAATCAATTAACGGGGTTAAATCAGATGTTTTACGCCTTACTTGTCACTACAAGTTTACTGTCCTCACTAATTTATTACTGTTTTATGCAAGTCAATTTCTCTTTAATATCGCATAACTTTGGTTTTAGGGATTCTGACTTCGTTGATATTAGGCTGTTTTACGCGCTGTTAATCATAACAATGACTTTACTAATAGTAAAATCCTTACTAGTCGCCAACGCTACTAGACAATTTTTCATTTGCTTTACCGCTACATCTGTCTACGCGTGGCACTACTTATTAGCTCTCTTATTAACTACTTTGGTAGTCTCTTTGAGTCTTTTTTCACTCGCAAACGACTTAATGTGGAAAGTTATGAAATTAAATATAAGCAATATAATCCCTGATTATCGAGTATTACTACTAACACTAATCTTAATATACTTACCCGTCTTCTACAGACTTAGCTGACCATTAGCACTCATTACCTTTTATTTAGTAACCATTTTAGGTATCGAGTCTTTAGTATTTCCGGCAGCCCACGTAACCGGTTTTAATTACGCCACATTGCACATCGTAATACTGTTGGCGCTGATATGGTCATTGGCTTGGGGTAAGTTTATGATTTCCAGTTGATTACCGATTAAGCTTTCGACCATGCAGTACTTGTCTGATCCAAACTTTGTCAGCAACTTTAGTTTTAGCAGTTATTATCCGTTTAATTCTGAGAGTTTCTCAATACTTAATCAAATGACTTACACCGCGTATTTATCTACTACGTCACCAGAAATCAAAACCTTCTTTTTACCATTAACAACATACAATACTTGCCAAGCCCTTGTGTCAGATCATACTACGAGTATTTATACTTTTTTATCTAACGACAAGTCCGCGGCCAATGTCATGTGTTTAGTGTTATTATATTTATACTTATTATTAACATATATGTATAAACCTAAATCAATTCTAATCTAGTAAAGTTGTAATTTACTGACGATAAAACGTTATGCAGGTTATTGTAGAATTGATGTGAAGCTTTGTAGTTCAAAATTTTTACCACACCCATACCGCGAAAACGCGCAGATCTATGGCTTTAAAAAAGCTTCATTGATCAGACTTTTACCCAACGCTTGTAAAGTACAATAGTACACGTTTCTACTTTAAGTCATCAACTTACTTAAACACTTATTACTGGCTACACGTCTCATTATTTAGAAAATCTTTCTGAAGTGTTTTTAGTACTTTAACCTATAAAAATCAAGGTATGGTGTACAATAACATAACCTTAAGTTACTATCACAAAACCATAGATAAGTTAGCTGTCAGTAACAATCCAATTTTTGAGAATAAGAGAGTAGTAGATCATCAGTCCTATCTAGAGCCCTATAGTATCACGTTATTACCCTTTAACAAGACAACATTTAACTCCTTAGTGTATACTAGCTACTTTTTACTAACGACTTATTACTCTACACACCCTATGTGATTTAAGTTACTACATACGTATACTTGACTTTGTAAGTTTTTTTCGTTTGATATTGCACTAAACACATTTTACTTCAAAGTACACAAATACTAGTACCCTCGTGCGGCTACCGCTAGTTTGTCTTTTCTAAACTCAATGTTTTCATTCGCACCTATGTTTTTAATTTTGCACTGCCTGTTCATATTCTTATTTAAAAGGTGATTAGGTCCTGTAGGTACATTTTATGGATCTATTATGTCTTTCTCATTCGTATTAATGCTATCACTAAACGAGTTATACATAACCTTATCCAATGGTACTTACTCTTTCGTAGATTTCGGTCGTTGATTTTTTTGTATAGACTTGATAGACTCACACTTAGTGTTCTGTGTGGATAGTCTAGCCTTAGTATCTTCCATTTTAGTATTAACACTAACTATGTTTGCTTTATATTTTGGTGTCGAGTACATGTATAGAGAAGCTTTTATAAATAGGCTTTTGTACTTACTAAACTTGTTTGCAACTAGCGTAGTTTTTTTATTTTATTGCTATGACTATTTTTTAATTTTATTCGCTTGGGAGTGTATAGGTTTGTTTTCCCTTTTACTTGTAAATTTTTATTCTTCACGTATGTATACTATCAAAGCTGCGCTGAAAACCTTCGTTTGGTCTAGAATTAGCGACATGTTTATGTTCTTCTCTTTCTTACTAACAATCAGCGTCTTCTCTTCTACGGATTTGTCTATCATATTCTTACAAGTACCATTTTTGACGTTCCACTACCTATTTTTCGGTGACGTAGCATTTCATTTCATAACCCTATTCTCATTTTGTTTAGTTACATCCGGTGGTATAAAAGCCGCTCAGTTCTTCGCACACGTGTGGTTGCCTGATGCTATGGAAGCACCGACTCCGGCTTCTGCACTTATCCACTCATCCACGTTAGTTGTCGCTGGTGTTTTTTTAGTTATAAGGTTCGCCGTACTATTCGAGTTCACAACGTTTACTAATTATTACCTAGCTGTTCTAGGTGGTTTAACCTTATCCTTTGGTGCAATTACGGCAACGTTCCAAAACGATATTAAAAAGCTCGTCGCTTATTCAACCATAAGTCAAATCGGTTATTTAGTTTGTGGTTGCGGGTTTTGTTGCTACGAAGAGGTTTTAGTGTACCTAATTATACACGCTTTAAACAAGGCTTTCTTATTTGTATTAGTAGGTTACACCGTACACTTTTTTAGTGGTAATACTGACATGAGGCAAATGGGGGGCGCCTACTTATACTCTTTTGACATAGCAGC
>Ga0115007_10000559_pt1 | contig 24546 bp, 5 predicted proteins | sample ArcOceMetagenome_2_FD_87166 | JGI IMG/M metagenome (GOLD analysis project Ga0115007, IMG submission 87166) | Marine eukaryotic phytoplankton communities from Arctic Ocean - Arctic Ocean ARC135M Metagenome | ecosystem: Environmental > Aquatic > Marine > Oceanic | place: Arctic Ocean | collected...
TAAAAATATAAAACATACATGTATGTAATGAAATGATATTTTTGTAATGTATGTCACATGTCACGTTTCTTGTTTATTTGGTCAAAAAAATTAAGAAATTGTTATTATTGTTATATTTTTATATATTGTTGTGTGTTTTAGTAATGTACATTATGTATTGTTGTTGTTTTTGTATAAGTTGTTATTGTTAAAGAATAAATACCACCTGGTGGTATTAAAAATAAGCCTCTATCCTCTATTCTTTTGGGAACTCCCATTGGGAACTCCCAGAACTTCGGTTGAAATAATATTCATTCCCTGAAGTTTCATCGTTCAAAGCCTCCCAATCCTCTGGCAAGCGTTTGTTCTCACTTGAATGTTCCATTTCGTTCGCTGCTGTTGTTGATTCGTTTGGTTTCTCCCATTGTGTCAAGCCAGACCTTTGGTTGAAATAATATTCTTTTCCTGAAATTTCATCGTTTAAAACCTCCCAGTCCTCCGATACGGCCTTTTCTTGGGTTGCAATAGCAGTATCAATAACAGTATTGATGTTATGCACAATTGTTTTATTTTTGTACATTGGGTTGGAGTTGACACCGTCGTCGTTGCTGACAACACTGTCAAAGACAACATCCAATTCTCTGTCCATTGCTTTCATTTCTCCTTGATTGCGGGTGGTCACTTTCATCTGTCGACCCTTTTTCTTTCGATTTTTCTTCTTCTTCTCCTCCTTCTCCTCCTTCTTGGCATCATTATTATACAGTGGATTGCCGTTTGCCCACTGAATAGCACCAGTATCTTGTCCAGTGACCGTTTGCTCGTTCAACTTGTTCAATGTATTGTCAATTGAGTTTTGCCATCGTGGAACATTTTCAATCAATTCAATTCCATCAGTATCTTCCACCATCGATGAGTTATTCTTGCTTGCAGCTCGACTCTTTTTTGTCCTCTTCTTGCTGCTGTTGTGTCGCACATAGAGCACTGCCACAATGACCAATCCAACGATAAAAAGACCACCGCCAATAGCACCAACAAGTATGGCAGTAAGGTCCTTTTCCTGCGTATTGCCTTCTTCCATTGCATCATGATCCTCCATATTTTTTGGTGACACTTCTTGGCCGGTGGCGTCATCTCTTCTAACACGATCCACCTGCACTGTTGTAGTGGAACCTATTTGATTGTTCATTAAAGGTGCATTCTCTCCCTCTGTTTTTCTGATCGTATCGATCCGACGTTCAGTGGTCTCCTTTGGTTCTAAAATTTGAAAGACGATGACAATGCTTCCTTTTCTTACTTCGATAATATCAACAATGTCTTCTTTGACATCTAATTTTTTCGATAAATCTGCTCGTACTCTTTTTCGAAATCCCTGTTCTTTCTCTTTCGAAGATTTCATTTCATCATAATTTTCATCAATTTTGATTTCTATCACTTCAGTTTCAACGGAACAAGTAGGACCAGTAAAACCGCGACGGCAATCACACTGTTGTGTTTGTTGAGAACATTGACCGTAGCCACTGCAAATTAATTCTGTTTTTTCATCCATGCAATTCTTTTTCCATTCATTGCCATCTTTTGGTGGTGCGGTAGGAGTAGTGGTGGTGGTGGTGGTGGTGGTAGTGGATGTGTCTGTATCTCCAGCTGGCGATGGTGCTGCTGTATGTGTTGTATGTGCTGTACCTCCAGCTGGCGATGGTGCTGCATTTTTACCTGACGATGGTGTTGTATCTATGTTGTTTCCATTTGGTCCTTTGCATAAACACTGTCGCTGAGAAGAACATTCATGTGGTGAATCTGTTTCTGTGTTGAAATGTAAAGTGTTGGTTGCTGAGAGCAGCAAACATCCAGACGGCCATCCAAAAGCATTAAAACTACCAGTAGCAATTCCCGGGGCAATTCCTTGTGTAGTACTGGTCTGTGCAATGTTCAATGCTGTTGCGGCAGCACTGCACTCGGCGGCTGTAGTGATGGGCAAATGGCAAATGCTGCTAGTAGCAGTAGAATATGTTTCCGTGATGGCATTGTTGTTGGTCGGTGATGGTGTCGGCACAGAAACCCCAGGAATCGAGCGGCGATGGCGCAACGCCTGTATTTGTAGCAACGTCACACTTTCGGACGTCGTTGGAAGACTTCCAGAATAGGAGACATCTTGCTTTGTGACCATGGATCCTTCTGGGTATGCCGACAAACGAGATGCGATCATGCTATGTGCTGAGACGCTTAACATAAACGTCCCGTTCCATACCGTTGGTAAATGGACCGTAAAAATATCAAGTGAGTAGGATGGAATCAAAAAATCCAAAGTATTCACGTTGTTTGCGTTGTGTGCGTTGTTGCTGTTGGCGTCATTGGTAAATTCCTCCTCCCACATTCTGACTGCGGAATGTCCACTGCCACTGATCGTAGTGCCTGAAGGAAAACCTTTGACCAACACCACAAGGATTTCACCCACATTCAAAGATCCAGCATCAAGTGCGGCGTTCAAATGGAGTTGCAAGGAAGCTGTGTCGTCATCCATCACCGACACTTCTCTGCGATCTTCTGCAACGACCACATTTTTTTCATCGTACACTGGGAAGATTGTAAAAAGTTTTGCTCGAAGTGGAGTAGCAATTGTTTGCGTAATCAAAGAAATGTCTGTTGTCATGGGACCACCAGCACCTGCATGACCCAAATCGTTCACGGTGCAAGAGATTGTAGCACCACTGCCACTTGTACCTGGTGCGGCAGGAGGTTGATATTTCAAAAAACCTGCTGCTTCAAGCACATTCGACATTAATGCGATGGAAACATTCTCAAACTGTACTGTGGTAGCATCATGATTGATCAAAACGTGCAAATCACTGGAAACATCGAAACCAAGGGAATCAAGAGCCCCGATTTCAAATGTGCCATCAGTCACACTGCACGACACTTGGCATTGATCCTGTTGTAGGTTGGCATCAACATCAAACACACCAAATTGAAGGAGAACCGGTGGACCATCAAAAAATGCACCCATTGACGTTGGAAAATTGACAAAAATAGGTCGATCGTTTACCGGTTGTATGTTTATCGTTTTCACCACCGTGGACAGCACGGTGCTGCTGGTGGCACTGCCACTACTGTTGTCGGACAATACAAACTGTGTTGTCACTGCACCATAATAATTCACTGTTGGCTCGAAAATTAAATATTTCAACATCAAAAACAATTGATGTTTGTTGCCGGTACCCACTGCAACGACAGTGTTGGACAAAGATGTAGCTGCATCCGTACTCGTACTGATGACACCTAACATTTCATTTTGCAAATGATCTGGAATGTCAACAACCAGTGCACCGTGAGTTGCAGTGACAGTTAATGTTAAATTCTGTGTTTTGGACAGCGAACGTACTATTACGCCGGATGAAATTGATATGCGGTAATCTTCCCATGAATCAACCGCATATGTAGATGCATCAAGAATTAAATCCCCGATGGCACCGTTCGACGGGTTTGCATTGGCGCCATTCTCGCCACCGACAAGAGCAAGACTACGATTGACGTTGATCTCAATCGACATAGAGGTCGTCAATGCAAATGGTTCCGTAATACTGGTACTCATCATTGTCTCGTTGACAGTAAGGAGACTACCACTGCCTAAATCGTTAATCTTGATAGTGATGTTCATGAAATCGATTTCAGACGATCTTGTTATATTCAATTTCTCATCATAGATGTCTTCAGTTGCATTGTAGTGTTCGTTGAAATCAGGAATGAATGCCACATCTTCAAAGGCAGTGTTCAAGTTCTGTATGGTGCCACGCAATGTCACGTGCGAAAACCCTGTGGGTGCACCTTGTGTAAATTGGACCCCGGCCACAGCCAAAGAGGAAGTATCAAAATCAAAATGTCCAAAAAATTCGTCACAAAAAAGCGATACTTCGACCGGTGCTAAACCATTACTGAAATCATTTGCATCATCAGAAATAAGTGCTTCGATTGATAAACGACCACCACCAATATTGACAAGAATGGATCCGCCACCAGTCTCATACAGGGATGCATTCTGGTTTGTACCGTTGTTGGACAATCTTGTCCGATTAAAACAGCTTGTCGTGTTGTAGCGGTAGTTGTGTTCACAAACAACATATTCATCAACACTGGATTCTTTTTGGCTATTCCCCGGACCAAAGATTTCCATTGACACTGCTGGTGGGTCATTTGATGGCTGGACATGAATGTGAAACGCACGTTTCACAGTAGCAACGGTACTGGACGAATTAATGCAACACATGTCTTCGACATACATGGTTATTGTATCCATGCCAAATTTATTTTCCTCGCTGAGATAGTCAAGACCTGACAACATCAGATTGAGAGCTTGCAATGTCCCCACCAATTCCAACACATTTTCACGTGCACCCGGTGTACCTTGATAAGGTTCCACCCATTGATTACCAGCTGAAATACGGTGTGTACCTGGACCACCACGTGCTGGTTCAATGTCGAGAGCCCCGGCAAAGGGATTGATGGAGATGGTGCCGTAGTGTGAAGTCGCTCTCAATCTGAAGGGTTTCCGATGCTCGTCTGTTGTTGTCGCATCGTCAACATCGCTGATATTGACAAGATTTGCAAGGTCACAGAGTAAATCTTCCACGCACACAAAAGGAAGTGATGTTGTACCTGTTTGGAGTGTTGGTGCCTCGGATGCATCAACCATACGCCTTTGTCTTCGCCTTGGACCGACAGCAAATTTATTGTATTCTTTGCTCCCTTGCTCTTCAAAAAACAGATCACTTTCACCTTCGAGATCTTGGTATTTAATTCCAGAGACAAAAAGTACCGGGAAGTCGTTCACGGGATGAACGGTAACGTTGACGGCACCCAACGTTGAAATTGGACCGGACGGTGTCATCCCTTTCGTGTAAGCACCAATATCAATCACTTCGATGTTCAACGTCAGCAATCCATCTGGCAAAGCGATATAGCCGTCGCCGTCCCCACCAACATTGTTGTAATTTGGAGGAGGCAGAACCAAGACACCTTTCCTTAAAATAGAACGCACATCTTTCAAGGATCCTAAAAAACGTAGATTGTTGCTCGGTGATGGTGCTGTTGTAGTTCCATTTCCGCTGCCAATTCCATTTGTTGTCGGGTATGTGATGGTAGTTTCTGTACTCACAACAATGGTCAATTTAGTACCAGCCATGGCTGTCACCTGAAACTGCAAGAACTGTGTTGGATCTTTTTCTGCATCAACATCATGCACGTCTAAACCCATCACTGTGCACCACTCGTCTTCGTGTGTTTCAATATTGCCCGGTGACAGAAACAATTTTGTCACATCATTTGTGGGTGCTATTGCCATGGTTATGGTTGTACGATCTTCTGCACTCTCACCCGTGGATGGCTCTTCGCTTCTGGAGTGGATGTTAAGCATGGCAGCACCGTGGTAGTTCTCGGGTGTGGTCATCGTCAGTTCAGTAGAGCTAAGGTCTTCTGGTGTTAACAACCATACTGACTCTGGATCTTGTTGTTTGCAAACCTCATTGCTTGTTCGTTGTTTTCCAGACGGACAAGGACAACGTGGTAATGTCAAAAAAGCTGAATAGCCATCGTCGTAGAGTGCACACAATTGGGTGTCCATATTATTGGACCGATAAAGACCACAGGTACTTGTATTGTAAATACGATTTGGGTGGGATGAAGGGCATGCACATGTTTTCAACCCCAGAGTATCCTGTCTATTTACTTTCGTCATTGAACAAGGATTATATTCCTTTTTGTTCAAAATGAGACGACCATGCGATAGCACCGAAGTTGTGGGTATTGGACGAAGAAAAATAGTGACGTTTTCGTACATAGAATACGAAAGAAGCGAGACACCAAGAGTGGTGGGTTGGTCTTCGTAACCTTGGAGCACGTTGTTGATCACGTAAAGGACTGGTTTGTCTGGTACTGGCATGACATGGACTTGCAATTGAATCGTGTCTTTCAACCCAATATTACTCTCGTTTTGTACCCGTGGTAATTTTTCATGACAAGCGAGTTCGTCGAGAGTGTTGCCGTTATTACCTAAATCCCACACGGTCATTGCTACAGTCGCCATTCCTGAAAAGTGAATCTTGCTTGGATTTGGCCTGTACACTAACAAGTTAATCAACATGGGCAACATGGTGTGAATGTCAGATTTGTACTTTCCAACATCTAAAATAATGCCATCGTTTGTTTGAGTCAACCAACTATCCCATTCGGTACTAGCGCCAGTAGGTTCAAGGTCGACAATACCGTTGTTGTTCTCCACTGTGAACACCACTTTCAATTGATCTGCACCTGCAATCGGTTCATCGTTGCGATCCACGTCAAATATATTCATCAACGGATACTTTTCAAACAAACGTATTGTATTGCCTTCGTTTACTTCAATGATACCAACACTTTTTGTGTTACCCAACACAATGACGGGTGGATCGTTCACCGGAACAACCTTAACGTTAAAAGCCTTTGGTTGTGCCCATTCAATCATGCCCGGATAATTTCCTTGGTCATTCACAATCGCGGTAATTGTACAAGTCCCGTACCAGTATCTGGAGGGGACAAATGTTAACGACGATAACGCAGCATTCGTTACCAGCAACGGAGCACGAAATTGTGTTCTCGTAGAACTATTTTGCAGGTACAATAAACCAGTATCGCCATTGGCAAAGGAAATGGTAGCATTGCATTCTTCGTTCACTTCTAAAAATACTTCGACTGGGTACACATCGGCGTCGCTATCTTCAACGTTGAATCCAGGTATGATGCTTGTGTTACTATTTTCTGGAATAATTAGGTCTGGAATGAACGTGTCGTTAAATTGACTGTATGTAATCGAACACTGTGTTGAATAACTTGAAGAATTTACATATTGGTCCGTCGAGTATTTCAAGTACGGCGGGTCGTTGACGAGTTCCATTTCAACATTGACATATTCTGTAACTTCACCGCCGTTCAAATCGTTGGCAGTAATTTGTAATTCATCCGCACATGTAAAGTCTTCATCACTCCAATACGAAAAATTAGACAAACAACGACGCATTCTGGAGTAGGCACCTTGAAATGTTATGCGACGACCGTGTGTTATGCCTTGTACAAAATCGGTACAAGCACCACCTTTTTTTAGCATTACAGACGCCTCTGTACCCGTAGATATACTAGCTTTTACTTCCGGCTCAGAGGACAGGCATGGTGTGATCCATCGAATACCATGTGCATTGTCACCGTACTTTGGCATGTCAACTTTTTTACTTACACCGACTACATTTCCATCCGAGAAATCCCATCTGGAGGTACACAGTATTTCGCAAGTACTCTGCAAGCATGGTGATGCGCCGACGCATTGATCCACACAATCTTTCAGCGAAGCGGTGGCACCCAGAACTCCCTTTTGCCCTGGAATGGGATTCCATGAACAGACATTTGGTGTGTTTACCGCGCTGCCAGGAATACCCGATGGATCTTTTCCCCAAATATCTGACAGCGACTGTTTCAAACAAAAGGGTGCCACAAGGTAATCTAGTCCCATTCCCTCGTTGCTACCAACATTGGCATTGGCAGGAGTGAAACCGCTGTCAGCATCTGAAGAGGTTGTGCTGCAGGAACAAGCACCGGTAGGAAATACCACTTGGGCACCCCAAATGTTTGGGGTCTGAATAGCACTCTCTCCAGCAGCAGAACGCATGCAAGTCAAACCGTAAGAGAAGCGTCCGTTTGTATCAAAGGGTGAAGCAGAAGTATTGCTTGGTAAAAAGGTACTGCGACTGCCGGTGGAGGCATGCCAGTTGCAAGTATCTGCTACCAATTGTTTACCATAGATGTTGACATCATCTCCCACTTCTGCTACCATTGCATCCAGTTTGCCAGATGTTCTGCCCATTGTCAAGTGCACATGACCATGAACACCACCACCTCCACCAACACCACCGGCTTCAACACTGAGTGCTGCTTCTCCACCCATGTCTATGGTGGATGTCAGAAACCTTTTGTCTACAGCAAGCGAGGATGTTGTGTCGGAGGTTGTCATTGACAAGCCACCAATGTCTTTACGTCCAAACGCAACACCAGGATATGATTCTTCTTCACTGACACCAAACCATCCGATACTCCACCCATCATTTCTCAAATCTTCCGGCGAAAAAAAATCTACTCCTGCAGGATTTTGTACACGTATTGTGAAGGAACTGGGGGAGGAACTGACCACTGTATCCATGCCGACAAGACGGCCCAAAATCATGTTTCCATCGGTCGCTATTGTTGGGGTACCCGAGTGCTGCACACTGACAAAATATTTTGGTACAGAGTATTTAGGAGACGTGGGATCAGTTTCCCATGATGCTACTATGGGAATTGTAATACCCACAGAACGAACTACAGAAGAAGATGCACCAGGTGCAGACCATGTCTTACTTGGACTATTTGATGGAATTTGCGAACGACCATGAAAGAGTGTAGAGGCACCCTGTGGTACTGCCACCCATTGTACATGCCAGCCACGTTCATTCAGCTGTGCTTTTCCCATGCCGACTCCAGAGGGTCCGATCCCACCAATGTACATACGAAACGAAGTCGCGGATGAAGCATAGATAATTCCAGTTCCTATGATGCTACTAAGATCTGCTTGCTGCTGTGCTTCCGAAACACCGTCGATAAGCTTGCCTTGTGCGACAAGTTGCGCAAAATATAACGGGGTTGTGCCAAATTTATGCGCAGATGTATCTACTTCTACATACATAGTTATGTGAGGCGCATATGTAGATACATAGAGATGCATCACAGCACTCGTCCAATCGGTGTTACCGGGCACAGTACTGCCACTTGCTAACGAGGAAGAACTGGATTCCGTACCTTGAACCCAAGACGATCGTTGATTTTGTGCCCACGTGTCATCGTTATCGGAAGACACTGTCGGTAATTCAATGTGCGAGCAATAGCCCTCCAATGCATTTGTTGACGTGTAAATATGGCCCACCGAGCACGGGCATCTGGGCAAATTAGGATTCCTAAATAATGCACATGTCGATGTGAAATCGTATGTTCCAGGTCCATTTCTAATTCCGCATGCTGATCCATCACCGTATGCTTCTTTGGTAGAAGGACATCCACATCTTGGCGTGTTGCTCGGGTGCATATGACAGTCCACTTTGGTTGTCGGAAGGATTGCTTCATTTGGTGACGTTTCATCACTGCTTGGTTCTAACACCAACATGATTTGATCCAACGCAAAACCTTTCCCAGAAGAACCAATGGTAAATTCAACATGACCTTGATCCAAATGCTCTTTTTCGACCGTGTACACACGGTCAGTTTTTTCCCATTCAAATTGACCATCTGTATGGCTAGTTTGAGAAGTTCCAATTGCTGAGACCCAAGTTTGTGATCTGAAATCACCATTTGTCCAACTAATTTTGGAATCTATACTGCCCCCCGACAACGGCAGTATCACACGCTGCTCGTCGAGTGCTTCTTTTTTCCAGTCACTGATACCTTGCCGGATTGCTGTGATGAACAATGATCGACGCAACCACAAACGATATTGTCCAGTCTTCTTCATGCGTAACAAATATTTCAGCAACGCAGGACGATGTTGTTTTCTAGTTTGACCATACCCCACGCCCGTATTGATCATTTTTGCTTGCTCGCACCAATAATTGGTGGTTATCGTTGTTCCATACACGTCATAAAGTTGGCCGCAGGCTGTTAAAGACACCACTGCTTTTCCAGAGGCCGCGTTCGAATTTGACGGCAATCGACAAGGCAGAGTCGTGGGTACTGATGCAGGCACTCCTGAAGTACAAACTTCTCCCGTTCTTTCTTTGTCGACGACTGCCCAAGGTTTTCTAGTCCCATCCTGAGATCCACCCATACTGTTTTGCTCCGCCATCCAGCTCATACCGTCGGTACCGGGGAAAGCATTGGAGACAAAATTTTCAGCTTCAAATTTGATGTGATTGTCGTTGTCTCCTTGTTCAACGATGGGCAACGTCACACCACCTTGAAAGATTTGATCATCTTGGAACATGGGATCGTTCTGAATGCCACTGGGGTCGTGATACATGGGATCGTTTGTGACTTGTTCCTCCAAATCTGTTTCGCGATACCAAAACGCCGTAGATTTTTCGTTCTTTTTTGGCAACAGTAATGGAGGTTGGAAACTAACCGCTTCGCCACCACAGTAAGTTGTGCTAAATTGAGAGCTACTGCTATCAACATACACCATCCCATCGGAATTCAAGCCGGAAGACCAAAACCACACAGGTTGACTTGTTGCTCCCCCAGTCTTAGTTGTACTCAATCCCAGGTGCTGCTGGCTGTAGCTACTTGTTGACATTCGCGTAATGTAAGGCAACGTTCTTTCCCATTCTTCACTCTCAACATCACATTTGTGTTGTATGCTTAACGGTGCGTGGTGTGCTAATGCAGCATCTGACATATGCAAGACCGTTGGACTTGGAATACGCAAGACACCCCAAGTGTATTTCGTAGCTGTTGTCATTCGTGTACTTTTTGCTCGTGCTGTCTTTTGTTGCACACTCCCTTGAGATACCAACTGTCCTTGTACGCGTATAGATGTAGTGATTGTCGTTGCAAGATCAAACGAACGGTAGGTTTTACCACCCGATGCAGCACGTACAAGGTTAATGATTGGATGACTCCATGACACAGCACCAAGTTCTCCTTCATCTCCACCTCCATCCCCACCCCCACCTCCCACGGAAGAAATGCCGTTAAAAAAAGTCGTCGGAGATACCATATCCAGGTGTGAGACATATCCTAACAAGGCCCAGCCGCCGCCGTCGGTGTCCATGTCACAAAATACTTCTGCTGCTGCACCACCAGGCAGAACACTCAAAAAATATGTATCTGATGGAGATGAATTTGGAAAATGTGCTTTAATGGAACGACAGGAAGGAGCAGCGGTACTCAAGGATTTTCCATCTAAATACAATCGAGCTGTTGCATCTAGTACATTTGCTTTGGAAAGTGTGGAGCCTTCCATGTCGGGATCACGCAGTGTGACGCCGGGTACCGGCAACAAAGTCCCTTCGATTCCTTTCAACGTTGGTGGTACGTTCATGACAAATGATGGGCTGTCGTTGACAGGGGTAACAACTATTTTCACTGTTCTAACATGAGTGCCCGGTCGATTGTTGACCAAATGCCCCACGTTTCCTAAGTCCGTTGCTGTCAATTCAATAAAAATTTCACCGTTAAAATCTGGAGGAGCGCGAAATTTTAACAACGACAATTGATAATTGATATCATCGATGTCGTCAGCATGCCAATCGTGCGTTTTGCGAGTTTGAGCATTGGCGTAATCATCAAAATCACACAAACATTGACCAGACAGCACCGTCGCTTCTGTGCCACTACCAAGAAACAACACATTTTCGAGGGGAACGCGTTGTGGTGACATAGTGTATGTTCGTATTTCAAGACGCAACGTACTGAAGGGTCCACCTTGGTTGATGGTGAAACTTGGACTACCGAAGTAGTTGGCACTGATTGTGCCCACACCGGCGATCATCGTCGAACTCACGGTGAACGTGCCACCAGTGACGGTGACGACGAGCGTCTTTGTTGCCGTAGTATACGATACTACCGTACCCGTTGCTCCGGTGGATTGGGTAACGGCCCCTCCGACGGTGGGGGTTCCGCTGAGTCCCATGAGAAAGACGAGGGAGGCTGCTGTACGGGGCACTTGATCCATGACGTGAATACCAGTAATGTATGTATCAGTATCTTCTTCGGTATACAGAGTGTACATGGCACCACGATTGGTTGCAGTCACTTTGTCATCACCAAATAAAATGGTTGGAGGTTGATTGCTATTTACAAAAGATACCACTGTCTTTTCGCCATTGTTCTCAGAGGGTTTGGTGAAGCCGTCCCCGCCAGAATGAAAGGTTAATCCTTTGTTGTAGGATAATCCTACAACAGCACCAACAAATTGTAGTGGATTGTATTTACCGGACACCATTTGACCCCAATCTGGTGTGGTGCAACGTACAAGGCCATTGCCATCTGTCCATAGAGGATCAATTGAACCCTCTGTTACTTCAAAGGTGGCATCACTGTCAACTGTGGCACAATCGTACCCTTTTGCCCATTTGCATCGAATGCTGCCTGCAGGATACGCGCTCAACCATGCGCCACTGGTTTCTTTTGTATATTCTACTACAACAGATTCACCACCAGACGAACCACATAACATCTCATCCTCGGTGACGGAGGTTGCATAAGTTGCTTCGTTGCAGTAGGAATGTACTTGTACAATCTTAAGCATATTCTTGCAGCATTTAGAATCTAAAGTAAGCGTACCGCAATCTGAAGGTGACGTTGTTGGAGTTAACTCCTTGTGAAAACCCAAAAGATTACAAGTGTCGAGCGCTTTCCAATTGCAAGTGGTCGGTGCAGTGCAGGAAGGGTTTAGTATTCTTCCTTTCAAACGATTCTTCCTCCCTGTAGTGGTTTCTAATCTTCTTCTATTTCCCCCATTAAGTGTACAACTACCGTCATCAACCCCACCCACATGCACACGTTTTGTGACCACAGTGGAAGTTGATGACACTGTCCCGTCTGTTGACGTTGCTGTCACAACCAGATCAATCAGACATCGGTCACTCTTGGTCGGTACAGCCGGCAGATGCAACGCCACTTGATTCAACGCAGCCAGTCCCACACTTTCTCTTCCGCCTTGATCGATCACAAAAGAGACAGTGGATGTTAGTGCTGCACCTGGTGATCTTTCAAAGGCTACAAATCCAACATTACACGGATCATTATTATCCTGTCCGTTCAATACAAGGGTCAATACGACCGTGACCATTTCATCAAGATCATCGGAGGAGGACGCAATTGGAATGACGGAACTAAATTGGTTTCGATTTTGATTTTCAACAATGACACCAACGTCCAGCAACGGTGGGAGCGCCACGGCATTCAAATTAATTTGAATGACCAATGAAACATCTGGAATTCCTAATACAATATCCGAGAATCCAAAGTTCCCCTGATCATTTGTCACAATGACGAAATTATCATTGCCCGTGAAATATGCATCAGGTGTGTAGGTGAAATTTACAGACGATAATAAATTGTTCAATGGCAGCAATGCACCGTAGATTGTACAAGTCCTGCCAGGTAAAAATCCATCAATGGCTATGCCGGGAATATTGGAGGGCAAGTTAAAACTACCATGCGACACTGAAATTGTTGTTTTCAATTCACCGTTGCCAGCATCCGTGTCTTCAATCTCAAGGTGTACGCCATTGATTGTATTTGCAAAGACGAATGGTACATTTTCAACAGCTTCGATGCTGGTAGCAGTCGGATTATAAAATGTGGATGTAATGGTGGGCGGATTGTTCATCATCAAAAGGGAAATACCCACCGTCCTCGTCGAAGATTTTTCACCACCCTGACCAGAGTTTCCGTTGTCACGGACAAAAGAAGTGACGGAATGAGCACAAACGTTTGAATTTTTTGGTTCGTATTTTACATCTAGTAATAGTTGGTTAATGTGGTGCTTTGGTGCCGTGATAGTGTGGGCTGGTGCCCAGGAATTGTCAAACCAAATCAAGCCGAACGCTGTGCCATCTGGACTCATTTTACTGGTCAATTGAAGAGTCATGTCACCACCCTCGTCGTCTGGATCCATGATACTCATATTCATGATGTCGCAAGTAACATTTTCTGTGGCGAGAATTGGAGGAGGTATAGTCATTATCGGGGCATCGTTAATGGCAAAGATATTAATCAGCAGAAGGCCACTATGCTGCAAAAAGTGCGTTTTTCTTGTTGCCCAATCTTCAATCATCCATCCTTTTTGGGTATCAAAATCAGAACGGACAGCGACACCCGCCACGGCCTCTTTAAATTCTCCCATCCCATAATTTCCGTTGTCCAAAACTGTGACTTTCAACGTTTCGTTGCCGTTGTAGTTGGGTATTCCACGATACATGAATTGTTGTATCGCAACATTCACACGTCGAATGCCTCCAGTCAATTCAAGAATTCGACCCTCGCTGTACTCTTCGATGACCACGCCTGGCACGTCCATTCCCCGCGCAACTTCTGGCTGGCCGTGTTGTGTTTCAATACGAACCGTTACATCACCACCACCCGCATTCGGCCAAGCATCCACATCCCAAATATTCATGCCAATCATGGCAAAATTTTCATCCTCCGCTAATTGAATGTCTTGATTACGCATTGCCATCAGCACAGGTTGGTCGTTTATTGGTACGACTTGTATCGAGGCAGTTTTTGTTATTGATGCTTGGTTCCCGTTGGATTTTTCGGTGGCATAGGCAGTCAAGTCAATTTTAATGTTGCCGTAAAAATCAGGAGCTGGTTGAATTGACCACACTGTCCCCACAGAAGAAGCATTGCAATATCCTGGCGTATAACCATCGTTCAAGCAAGTAACAGCATCACAGGGAGAGTACACTGTGGTTGTACCATCAGACGTGAGGCAAACAGGTTCAAACCGTACAATTTCTTGTGGGCATGGGGTCAGACACTGCGTTTGACGTGTTGGCATGATGCGGGCACTCAATAATTCAGTCACATTAACATCATAATAGGAGCCAACATCTCCGGACAGTCCCTCCATGATGATACTGTCCTCTGACACACCAAAATGGCGAAGACGTTGCGGAATACCATTTTTGAGCAACTTTCCACCTCCGGGCAGACCTGAGATTCGCAAAGTAAGCTCTTCGCTACCGTCCTGGTCGACGAGTGTTGCGATCCAGTGAATTTCAAACGGCTGATCTTCGTCCGTTCGCATAATTTCAGTAAACAACGTGGGTACGTCGGCGACTGCATTCAACACAACTTCGACAACACTGACCTCTGACATTAACGAGCCGTCGCTGATTTGGTAGGCAAACATGTGACCATTTCCTGAGTAGTGCTGGACTTTGGGTGTTAATTTGATTAAACCAGTATTTGGATTCAAGATTTCAATGTGGTACGGGCCATCAGAAGCAACCATTTCAAAAACCATCACATCATCTTGTGGGTCAAATCCACCTAAAATTTGTCTGTAACTCTCATCCTCTACCATGTTGAAGAGTTGCCTAGTGGATCCAGACGCTTCTGGTACGACAGGAGCTTCATTTGGTTCAATGGAAGCCAGTTCGAGGAGTATGTCTTCCACGGGTTGGCCATTGCTATTTGGGGGGATGGAAAAGCCAATTAAATTGGTGGAATGTCGCGTATTCCAGGTCAATCCACACGGCATTTGTATACTCTTTTCCCATTTGCAAGCAAACTCCAACAGTCTTGCAACTAATTTCATGGCATTGGCAGCAACAAATTTCTTGTCCTTTTTCAGTGTGGTTTCAGTTTTTGCCATTTCGTCGAGGTTCGAGCACCCACAAAAAAGCACTTTTGTTCTCAACGCATACCATGCATCGATACTCACATGCAACGGTAATTGCGTCCGTTTTAATCCACCACGCACATCAATTGGCCACTTGTCTAATTTTAATTCGGCGAAGACTTTCAAAGTGTTGTACAAGATAATGATGTCGAAGGAGATGCCACCTTGCGCAATTTTTACATCAATTGCAGCAGATCCACTGAACGTATTGATAATTTCAGGACCAATCTCCCCATAAGCAATTCGCCCAACACCGTCAATATTAAAATTATACCCAATGCCAAAACTACCCTCTGCTTTGAACGCTAATATTAATTCCACGCCAGTAAATACCTGGGGTGGGGTGTCGAGAGGTTAGAATGGAGGAAAATCGGAGTACACAGTGAGGGAGCAGTAGTAGTGGGAGGGGAGGTAGAAGAGAAGAAGTCAGTGGTTCATTCATTCACTTACCGGAATTGGAGGGAACTCCTCGTCAAAAAACGTCCACGTTATTGGAGCAAGCATGCCACTTCCTGATAGCTTCAACTTGCCCAGTGGTCCATTTAGAATGTTCAATATCTTTTCAACTTTTGCAATAGGCAAGCATGGTGGCTGACCCCGCACTCGTCCATTGGGGTACATTGTTTTACAGTCGCCAATTCCAATAGCGTCAGCAATTTTTTCCGCAAGATTTTGGACAGCGTTGGCATTGGGGTCAGAGGCCACAGCTTGAAGCTCCTTAATGGAAACATATGCTTCCATTACTTTATCTGCTGCTTCGTCGGTCATGCACGGAATAGCCATGAGCAAACTCTTGTCAACACTGAACAAAGAACGACGAAGACGTGCACCATCATTGTCATCTGGAGCGGAATCATCAGAATCTTCAGAACCGTCTGCCTTTTCCTTGATGACTGGAAGATCTAAATGTGTTTCGCCCACAATTCGAAAAATACACCGGTTACGATCCGATTGACCATTAAAAGACTCAAAAAACCAATCTGTAGTTGGTAAGTAGTAGCCTTGTTTCTCAACCATGTCCCATGAGTAGAGATCAAAGCTGCTGCAATGTGGATTGGTCGGAACGTACGTGGCTCCAGCATGCCTCGGTTTGGGTCCATATTGTGATTCATGGCACGGACCAATTTTTTCCGAGTTTGCAGAAGCAAATGTAGTAGTATGGAGTTTGTTAAAAAATTGTTGCCATAAATTGGACTCACGGTAGTGGACGAGTTGTAGACCGGCACTCGGATCCATGACACAATAACCATTACCAAGCCGCCGACGTCCACTTTTAGGGCACATGAACATTCGAAAAGCCTTGATCCAACCTTCGTCAAATTTGCTAGGATTGAAACATCCAGTCAGAAAAGGCAGAACCATTTTATTTGTAACGGGAATAATTGAAGTGTAGAATTGAAATCCTAAAAGTGGGCTCCCAAGAAAACTTTCCAAGTATTCAACGTCGTCTCCAATAGAGCGGCCCCCATATTTCATGCCTGCAACTAGAGTGAGTATGCCACCTTCAAACCCAAGACTCACACCAATTTGAAGAGAAGTTCGATAGCTGTATTCTTCAGTACCACAATTCAGTGATTTTAAATCACTGACTGTATTGAAATCAGCCATGTCTGCAGTACTTCCTAATGTTGCGCTCGATTCCTTTTCCATTTTAGACATTGGAATCCATTCGTAATCAATACGCAACTCAGTTTTAATTGGTTTGGCTCCTGTTGAGCAGCAATCATCCACACAATGCCATGAAGAGCCGGGGAGATCTGTAATAGTGTCGGGGCAACGATTTAAATCGGAATCTTCCGATGCCCAGGGTGTGGTTAGGAAATCTGTTCCACTGTCGCGATCCATGTCCCACTCAAGCGACCATGTGTATTTTCCCGTTTCCGTGTCGGACCAGTGATTTGGTCGACAATCTTGAAAGTAAAGAAAATCAACATCGTATGGATGTCTCGATCTTTGGGTCGGACCAACAAGTATATCTTGAAATCCAAACGGATGGTCATTGAATGATGTCCCGCATTCCTTGCAGCGTTTTTCTTGTGTACTAGTAGCGGTAGTAGCGTAATCGAAACCAATGTACTTTGGACAGTAAATCCCAGTGGAAGCATCATTGAGAGGGCACTCTTCTAGAGTTTTAAACTGATAATTAGCACTATCAATCGGACCCTGCAGCACAGCTTGGTTACCCAAATATTCAATGCCGTAATCTTTATCACCGACCTTCTTGTGCATACATCCTGACTGCCATTTTTTTGCAACATATTCGACTTTCCCATCGAGATCAGTACCAATTCTCGGATCATTCACATCCTTCGGAACACGAGTTTCAATTCGAAAACCAGGATAAATAGGGCTGTCAGAGGGCCAATCTGAATAATGGTTCCCAGCATTTTTAAAACTTCGAATATTAAATTTCCAATAACCCAGTGGCGAATCCGCAAGGGAATCGGCAGCTGGTGGAACTTTATCCGTGTTTGAGTTCATAAGTTCCACAGCCACAGTCAAATGTACTTTGAGTATAAACGAAAACATCTCATACAAAGTGAGTGTAAAGACAAATGTCGGTATCAATTTTGGCCGAACTACAAGGTTTTGTTCACCATTACTGCCATCTCCAAGCTCTAAACCTTTGCCTACATTTTCAAAATTGGGCAAATTAATTTTCAATTTATTGATTGGGGTTAACCCATTAGAACTGGAAGAGCAATCTTTATCTTGAAAACCAGGAGCGCAGTACATCATTCCCATTTCTGATTCATAGCTACCACTTGACCCAAAACCGATGTCGCCTGTGATTCCAGTCCCCAGCTCCAAGGATACTTCAAATCCAAGCTCCAGCTTCCAGTATAATGGAAACCACCCTATCATTGTCACTCCTCTTTTGAGTATTATGGGATCTCCGATGCGAAGAGTGCCAATTGATTTCCCGCCTATATTGATGCTAGCAGAGCTGCTAAATATGTTCGCTAAATTTTTTGAAACTAACCCAAAATCCAACATTAACTTATAATTGTAAGCTGAACTGCTACTCACAGAAGCGTAAAACTTTTGAAACAATCGATTATTGTCACCAAATAAATCAAATTTAATTTTAATGGTGTACCCCTATCATGTTGATTAATCGGATTTTAACAGCAAGAGAAGGAAAAAAGGGAGAACAAGAAAATATTTGTATGTTTGTCAAAAATCAAATTTACAAGCAACCACCACAATCACAACACGCAATTCATATTATACACATATTATACACATGAGGAAGAATCTCTCTTACCGTGCTAGTACTTGACCAACAGTCTCGGCAGTAAAGACCAAAATCTGCGTTGCCACCAATTGGGAGATCTTGCACGCGACTGCTTTTGCAAAGCTTAGAATTCGAACGTCCGACCATTTTGCAGTCCTCGTTCGCCTCGAGCGGTTTTACTGTAGAGAAACAAAGAAGGGAACAGAAAATATAATATATATTGTCAAAAATCAACAATTACAAATCAACCATCAATACAAATGAAGAAGAATCTTCTCTTACCATTGAAACCACCAGAATACTTCTCGGAGAAAATTAAATTTGCCTCCGTGAACAAATTTCTTCGGTATTTTTTTTTCCTTTTCTTTTGTGCTTTCCTCATGGTTTTCATGCGTCGCCGTTGAACATGTTCTGGAACCTTGGAGCCGAAAACATGTAAATCTAAGGACTGAAACACTTCTGTAAGCTTGGCACGTCGTGTTTTCAAAATTATGGTGGCTGTGTTGGGGCCATCTTTTTCAAACACAATTTGTAGCTCGTTTAAAATAACACGACCCAGGGCACTGTTTTCGGTTCGTTCCCTGTTCTTTCGATCCGCTTCTTGTCGTTTGTCGTACTTTGATTTCTTCGCCGCCCTGGGAGTACCAGTCCTTTGAAAATTATACATTGCTGCAGGGTCAAACTCATCATTTCCAACATCATTTGATTCTGCGGTATGCCTTTTACATTCTGGCCAGCGTGCAACGGACAGTATGACAGAGTCTTCTTCCAAACCACGAAGAGAGGGAGAAATATCTTCCACTCCTTGTATGTTGAGTAACACAATTTCCATATGTCCACCATCGGAACACCGTACTGTTTCAATCAGTCGACCTAGCCCATTTTTACTTGCTTCATCTTCCAATTTGTCTAAAGAAACAACAGTCTCCGAATGTTTCGATTCGTAGTAAACCATTCGTTCACCGTGTAATGGATGGCTGTGGTTTGAATAATGACGAAAATGACCTGGTGCAATTTCTTTGTGGTGGACAAATGGTTTTCCAAATGAATTTTCACCTTGCACGAACCCTGTTTCACTGAGCAACTTTCGAAAGTGTTCTTCGTCGTGTGACGCGCGAAAGTTGTTGGGCTCTTTGTTGGACTCCTCTTGATCTTGATTCTGGCTCGCTTCATCGCTTTCGTCGTCGTTTCCTTTTTCCTCCTCTTCTTTCATCTCCAGATCATCATCATCATTGGGAAATTCTTCGTTGTCAACTGCTGAAGTTACTGGTCCTACAGGAGCAAATGTAGAAGTCAGGGGAAGCGTTACACCATGAAACAAACTTCTGGTTTTTTTCCCCGTATTTTTCGTCGTGTCCTCCATTTTCTTTGTGCTTGTACGGCTTTTGATGAAACCGTATTGATCATATTGATGGAGTTCACTCTTCAACAGTCTTCTTCTTTGACTTCCACTTCCATCATTTCCATCATTGTCATCACCATCATTGTCATCATCGTCACCACTTAAATCAACATCGGCAATGGTACGCGCAGAAACACGATAGGTGCCACGGGTGTAGACGAAATATTCGTTGCCCTCTTTTTTTACTCCAAGTTCACGATTACCACTGGCACTGTTGTAATTGCCGTCATCATTGATACTCGTCAGAATCATGTAGGAACGATCAGTTTCTTCAACAATTTTTGTTACGGCGTAAAATCCAGAGTCACAGTCCGTTGGTGTTTTGCCACACTTAGCTTCATGTAAAAATGAAATCTTTGCCCCTAAAAGGCCTTGGGGTCCAGACTCCGAAGCGTTGGCCACAGTGAGATCGGGTGGATCTTTGAACCAAGCACCATTTGCTCCAAATCCATTTTCAGCAGCTGAAAACGATCCTACTTGACTATCTGAACCTAAAAAAGGGAAGACAGCAGGGTCTTGTCCACGAATATGCAGCAAAAGACACATGTGATAATTATCACTCACTGTACATGTTAATGGGTAATTTGTGTCCGTGATCTTGATAGCGTAGTAATCCAATGCGACACGTTCAAGACCTTCTTCAATGCGTTGAGGAAATATTTTTTCTTTGTCCATTGCTGTTTGCAGTGCTTCACTTGGACGAAACGATAAAATATCTCTCCATGGTGATAAATCAGGTAGGTTGTCCATGGTACCTCCTGTTCCACTGTCCCCATTGGTAGATACCCCAATAGCACCATCGGCATCTCCATTTAATTTTCTTCGTGTGTTGCTATCGCTAGCAGAATTCTGCTGTGAATGACGTTCGTCATGACCACCACCACCACCAAAAGAGGGTGGCAATAATTTACCAATAACACGCTCTCGTGGTGTTAATTGACGTCGATTTCCACCATTGCTGCCTGGTGTATCTGTTGGACCCTCGCTGTTTGGACACCCACCAGGAAGATCAGGAATAAGATTAAAATCGCCAAGACTAATTTCTTGTGTTTTTATATATGAATATTCAGCACGAAAGATATCATAATTGATTTTAATGACGAGTATATCTGCCCACACGGCAATGACTGCTTCATTGTGGACCCGAACACCAAAACTAATTTTTGGGTTTAAGAGTGGAATATTCACGAAAGCAATATCATCTGTTGTGACGAACGCATGTGCACCAAATTTTTCGTTCCCTAATTCGAAAATTGTTTTGTGTTCATAAAACCCAATTTCGCCGGACAAACCATCACGAAAAGAGAAACCAAGTGATTTCACAAAACCTAAATCTCTGCCATGTTGATGTTTCGACGCAGGTGTTGAGGAAACGCTTTGTTGCTGCTGCTGCTCCTTCTCTTCTCCCCCCTCTCCCGACTCCTGCTGCTGCTCTCGCGATTGTTGTTGCGATGTCGGTGATGCAGATGTTCTTTTCCATTTCATGCCAGGTCGTTTACGATTCTTTCCTTTTTTCAATGAACGCTCGGTTATTTTTTGCCGGGCAAGTTGATGCAACGAATCATTGTCGTCGATAGAAAAACGAGATTGATGTTTTTTCAAATGCAATTCAATTAATTGTTCAATTTCTTCTTGATGGGGTTCAAATGTACCATGAATGTACGATGTCAAAATGTCACTGAACGTCTGTTGATTTTTCAAATTTCTTCGTTTTGTGGCTTCAACACCATTGCCGTGCGTGGAGGGTAATTTTAAGTTTCGATGGAAATGTTGTGTGTCACGATCCAAGATCGTACGCAAAGCACGGAGCCGACCGGGGCGGTCAGTTTTGACATGGTCCACAAAACCCCATAACGTTGGTTCAACTTTGGGGTGGTCCATTCTATGAAGTGCTTCAATGGCAGCATCACGCACGTCACCATGACCTCCATGTATGTGATCAATAATCAAGTCAATGTGATCACTGCTCCCGGCGTTACCAAGGCACACGAGCAACGACATAATTTCTCTTTTACGGGTTGTGGATGATAACACGGAGGAGGCAGAAGTAGTCTGAAGGCGACGCGCCACGTTGTGTAATATTTTTCCAACGTATGGGCGCATGTAAGATGGACGATTTTGATCCACCTGTTCTTCTTTGTCCATTCGATTGTCTTCATCCTCTTCGCAATAGCCTTGCTCGGAATAGAGACAGTGGTGCAATGAATGACGGTGAACAAGGGATCCAAGAACATGCAGTGCTCGCCAACATTCAAGACGTTGCTCGACATCCTCTGGATTTCCAGCAATTGGAATTTGACATCGATCAGCAATGCGTGCAACGGAGATGACCGTGTCGTCACTTGGTACTTGTGATTGAAGCAAGGTGTAGACCGCGCGTTGTCGTTCTTCGGAAATCGAGGTCGTTGCATGGACAACATGGAGCAACACGTGTTGGCTAGCAGGTGTGCGGACCATACCTAACGCATCAATGACAGCATTACGAAATCTTTGCTGAGCACGAGAAGAAGACATTTCTTCCAAGAGTGACATTGTGGAACGCCAAACCAATTCACACAATGCAAGATCAAGCGCACTACCGGGTACTGCGATAGCAATCGCATCCTTTAAAGTTCTTACATTTGGTCGCCACTGCTCAATAGTTGCTGTCGTATCTTTTTTGTCGTCTTCTTCTTTACATTCTTCAATGATATCACGCAATTCTTGTAATTTTTTTTGAAGAGCAATTCTTCCACCTAGTTCGGATAACTGTAAAAAGGCCATTGGTGAAAACGTTGAAGGAGAAGAGGCAGCGTCATGATTTTCGTCATTGGTCCAAAAGTCAGCTCGATCAAATGTACTTTTCAACGCCTGAAACAATGTTTTGTTAAATGGGTCTTGATCCAGTGTGGGTACTAATGCTGCAAGATCGAGAGGAAGCTGGTGAGGACGGCGTGATTCTTTGCTTGTGGTCGACTCAATAGCGGCCGGTTTTTTTCTCTGTTCTTTCTTCTTTGACAACAACACTGTTAATTTTCTGCGCCAGTGAAGATTTTGTCCTTTGGCAGTTACGAGTCTTGGTCTCCCGTGGTGAAGATGTGCAGCTTTGTTTAGGGATAAATCGCCACGACCAATAATATCACCGTGTTCAAACGTCAAGGTCGTGTGTCTTGCGCCACGAAGATCTGTTTCAAACCCACTGATCAACCGGTCGTGATTTTCATAGTGCTCACGAAGACAACGTCGAAACAGGACAATGCGACGTCGTCTTCGTCGTTGCTGCCCGTTACTGTGCATTGTGCCGTTCTGTAATTGTAATGCATCTGCAGCAGCACGTTCCAGTTCAAGATGCCCATTTTGTTGCGTCGTCGTAATTGAAAGAAGACGCGACGAACCCGTGGCATGGCTCCCAAGATTTTCATCACCGGTTTCTTCCTTCAAGTTGGCCCGTTTTACAATACCATGTTTGTCATGCAATACAAACGATCCCTGAAACGTTGATTCAGGCAGCTCGTTGTGATGACTGCCAATTGTTACGGTACTTTGATAATGTTGTGACTGTGAGGCGTGCAAACGTTTATTCTCGGGGCAATCATAACGCGATGATTTCGTCTTGGAGACACGATGAATCCTCTGCGTGGATGGGTGCACTTGATATTGATACTTCATGTTGCATGTACCTGAGACATCCGTCTCTTGCAGTATCAATGACAGGGTACTGTTCTTTTTCGTCGCTGAATTAGCGTCCATGCCTACTGTTGTCTTTGGCAGGGTTGCCGACTGTAAATTATCAATATCGATAGTAACTTGAAGACTTGCGATAAACGAACGTTTCATATTCACCACCCAAGCCTCTTCGCCGTCTTTATGCACCAGCGAGATAATGGCACCCGATGCGTTTTGGACAAAATGCACCGGTGATGATGTTAATGCTTGTTGAAATAGATGGTCTTCCTCGACTTTGCTTTGCCCCGTTTTATGATTCTTTTGTACTAATACCAGTGAGGCCGCAGTAACATCAAAACGGCACAGAACAACTTGCGCAAACGAAGCGGGTTCATCTTTGTTTGATGTGGGAGCAACAGCTGTGATGGTACCTTTGGCATTTACTTTTGTGGTGTGTGTGGGACTTTTTTGCCCGTGGTCGGTGGATCCTTTGGCCGTTGTTGAATGGCGAAAGAGGTAATGATAGGCATGACCTGGAACAAAAGAATTTGTTGCTTGATTTGTTGGCGTGGTGGTGGTGGTCGATGTGGCGGCCAGAGCAGCAGCATAACATTGCAACACGAGGAGTGCTACGAAGGGTAGTGGCATAATGGCCGTGGGTTGTTCGGGTGGTTAGGAGTTATCCCTGAGTTCGGGTGTACCTCTCTCGATCAAGTATGTCCAACAGCTGGAAAAGCAAATGCAAAGATGTAAAAGAAGAAAACTTCAAATTTTTTGGGGGACAAAAGTACAAAAGTGTCTGAGAACATCAGTGTCGCAATGCCTTGCCTGTACAGTATACGGTACCTGTACTAGTACAGGTACAGTACCGGTTATACCGGTAACCGGGAA
>Ga0115007_10000562_pt1 | contig 24499 bp, 23 predicted proteins | sample ArcOceMetagenome_2_FD_87166 | JGI IMG/M metagenome (GOLD analysis project Ga0115007, IMG submission 87166) | Marine eukaryotic phytoplankton communities from Arctic Ocean - Arctic Ocean ARC135M Metagenome | ecosystem: Environmental > Aquatic > Marine > Oceanic | place: Arctic Ocean | collected...
TATGCCTGATGGCGATTAGAAATCACCGCCAAACGGATGACTTCAGGGCTAGTTTTAAAGTAGCGGAATGGGGAACGTTTTGTCATTCGGCATGGTTACAAATTAGCCCTGCCCGCTTCAAGCAAGTTTACTTTGACAAAGCCCGCCAAGTAGCTTGGCAAACGTGCGCGTCGCGACCGAGGGCACTTCTTCTGCGCGACTCATGATCCCGACGGCACCATTGGTCGATGCCAAATCGATATCAAGAGCCTTCAGTCGCCCTTGTGCGATGTCATCGGCAACGACGCCGTGGCTGATAATCCAAACTGCGCGCGGGTCCGCCAAGGTGACTACGCGCGCGAATGCCGGGGATGCCGTTTCAATACGGCTGCTGAATAGTGGCACGCCTTGTGCGATCAGATAACGCGCCACAAGGGGGCGAATTGCGGTATCTTTTGGTGGATAAAGCACCCGGAACTCTTCGAGGTCTGCTGGATCGCGAACCGCCAAAGCACGGCTGTGCGGACTGGCGACAATAACCACGTTTTCGCTGTAAAGCTGCTGAAAACTCAAGCCTACCATCGTGTCGGGTTTACCTAAGCGCCCGACCACGAGATCGAGGCCCCCACTGCGCAAACGTGTTGTCAGGTCAAGATGCGGACCCTCATGGATTTCGACCAATGTATGCGGACTACGTGCTGTGAATTCCAAAACGGCTCTTGGCAAAAGCGAACCTGCAACACTTGGCAAAGCCCCCAGTTGTAATTGCCCTGCAGTACTTGTTGTGCCTTGAATGCTGCGCAACCCGTGACGAAGCGCGGCCGTGCTTTGTTCTGCAAATTGCAAGAACACCTCGCCTTGCGGAGTCAACGACACACCTGAGCGACTGCGTTCCATCACCACCACTCCCAGAATTCTCTCCAGCTCCTTGAGCGTTTTGGAGATTGCCGGTTGGCTCAAATTCAACTGCTCTGCGGCGACCTTAAAACTGCGCGCGCGCGCGATCGCACTAAAGGCATTCAAATGGCGAAACTTAATGCGGCGATCCATATACATTCCCCTTTGGGTAACTATAATAACCAATATGCCATTATGACTGCCCTATCAACTATGCAATAACGAACCAACACAGTTGGGAGAATGACATGAAAACGCAGGTCGCAATCATTGGTGGTGGTCCATCGGGGCTTTTACTGTCGCAGCTTTTGCATTTGCGTGGGATCGACAGTGTCGTACTAGAACGCAAGACAAAGGACTATGTCTTGGGTCGTATTCGTGCAGGAGTTCTAGAGCAGGGGCTTGTGGACTTGATGGAAGAAGCCGGATGCGCCGAGCGTTTGCACGCCGAGGGAATTCCCCATGACGGCACGCTCATTTCATACGGAGACGAGATGTTCCGCGTTGATTTCACGGAACATACCGGCAAACCCGTTATGGTATACGGCCAAACCGAAGTGACCCGCGATCTGTATGAAGCGCGAGAAAAAACCGATGGTAAGATAGAATTCGACGTCGAAGGTGTGGTAATACATCGGGCCGATACCGACACGCCGCATGTAACCTATACCTCTCATGGACAGGCGCATCGTCTCGACTGTGATTTTATTGCTGGTTGCGATGGCTTTCATGGCGTCAGCCGCCAAACGATCCCGCTGGATGTGCGCAAAGAATACGAAAAGGTCTATCCTTTTGGCTGGCTTGGCATTCTCTCTGAAACGCCCCCTGTCAATCATGAGTTGATCTATGCCAATTCCCCGCGCGGCTTTGCGCTATGTTCCATGCGCAACGAAAACCTCAGCCGCTATTACATCCAATGTTCCCCCAGCGATAAGCCTGAGGACTGGACCGATGAAGCATTCTGGCAGGAACTTAAACGGCGCATTCCCGCAGATCAGGCCGAAACTCTGGTGACGGGCCCAAGCATCGAAAAATCCATCGCGCCGTTGCGATCGTTCGTGACCGAACCCATGCGCTGGGGTCGCCTGTTCCTGTGCGGTGACGCCGCCCATATCGTGCCGCCGACAGGTGCCAAGGGTTTGAATACTGCCGCCTCGGACGTGCACTACCTTTATAATGGTCTGCGTGACTATTATGAGAATGATAATACGGTGGGCATCGACACTTATTCTCAAAAAGCTCTCGCCCGCGTTTGGAAAGCCGAGCGGTTCAGCTGGTGGTTCTCTTCGCTTATGCACACCTACCCAGACCAGTCGGAGTTTGATTTGAAGATACAAGTGGCCGAGATCGAGTTCCTGCGGTCAAACAAAGCAGCGCAAAAAGCTATGGCAGAAAACTATGTCGGGTTGCCGTACTGATGCAGGCACTGGACGCAAATGGCGTGACTTTGCATGTGAAGGAGGCTGGCGATCCAAACGGTGCACCGGTGGTCTTTGCCAATTCATTAGGCACTGATTTGCGCCTATGGGACGCATTGATCCCGCTGTTACCGAGTGGTTTGCGTCTGATCCGATACGACAAGCGCGGGCACGGGCTATCGGCGTGTCCGGACGGGCCGTACAGCATTGATGACCTGACCCAGGACGCCAATGCAGTGATTGATGGCTTGGAATTGGGGCCCGTTACGTTCGTCGGTTTGTCCATCGGCGGTCTAATTGGCCAAAATCTTTCCGCCCGCCGCCCCGACCTGGTGCGCGCGCTGGTGTTGTCAAATACGGCCACCAGAATGGGTGATACTGTTACTTGGGTAGATCGGATCGCAGCCATCAACTCCGATGGCCTTTCCTCAATGGAAGGCGCCATTCTTGATCGTTGGTTTGGCCCTACTTTCCGTAATACTCCAGAAGCCGCACTTTGGGGTGCAATGCTGACACGCACACCGCAAGCAGGATACGTTGGATGCTGCGCTGCAATCGCAACCGCAGACCTAACCGAACAAACCCGTGCGTTGCGCCTACCAACCCTTGCAATTGCAGGCAGCCACGATGGTGCCTGCCCACCTGATCTGGTCGCTGCAACCGCCGCCCAAATCCCCGGTGCGCAATTCCATCTAATCGAAGGTGCTGGCCACCTTCCCTGCATCGAAAACCCCTCCGCCTATGCAGCGATCTTGAACCCATTTCTAAAGGAGCACGCCTATGCCTGACCTATTTGAAAAAGGCATGGCGACCCGCCGTTCCGTGCTAGGCGACGCCCATGTGGACCGCGCAGAAGTCAACAAAAGCGCGTTTGACGAGCCCTTTCAAACCCTGATCACTGAAGGGGCTTGGGGCACACTTTGGGCAGATGAGACGATCAGCAAACGTGAACGTTCGATGTTGACGTTGGCCCTGCTGGCGGCGACTGGCAATTTTGAGGAAATCCCGATGCACATCCGTGCGACGTCCAACACGGATGCTTCGCCGCAGGACGTGTTACAAGCGTTTATGCATGTGGCAGTCTATGCTGGCGTGCCCAAAGCCAATCATGCGATCAAACTCGCCAAACAAACTTACTCAGAAATGGGAGTCACACTATGAGCACCCTAGCCCCACCCAAGCCCGGCGGCTTTATCCCGCGTGACCGTGTGTGGCAGCCCGATGCGCTGACGCCCCCCTACAAGACCAGCGTCAAACGCAGCCCGCAATCTGCACTTTTGTCGTTCCCGACGACGCTCAGCGAAGAAACATCGCCCGTGTTCGGCCACAACCTGCTGGGCGAATTGGACAATGATTTGATCCTCAACTATGCCGCCGCTGGTGGCAGCGCGATTGGCCCGCGCATCATCGTGCATGGGCGCGTGCTGGATGAAAATGGGCGCGGTGTTCCTCGTGCATTACTCGAATTCTGGCAAGCCAACGCGGGCGGACGGTATCGCCACAAGAAAGAAAGCTACCTTGCGCCGCTTGATCCAAACTTTGGCGGCTGTGGCCGTACGATCACCGGCGAAGATGGCTCTTACGAGTTCCGCACAATCCAGCCCGGCCCCTATCCTTGGCCCAACGGAATGAACGACTGGCGTCCAGCGCATATCCATTTTTCGATATTCGGGCACGGCTTTGCACAGCGCTTAATCACCCAGATGTATTTCGAAGGCGATCCGCATATCAAACTGTGCCCAATCGTGGGCATCCTCAAAACTCAAAATGCGATTGACGCGCTGACCGCCCCGCTTGATATGAACCGCACAGTTCCGATGGACAGCCGAGCCTACAAGTTCGACATGGTGCTGCGCGGGCAGCGCCAAACCTATTTCGAGAACCGTAAGGAGGGTATGTGATCATGAAACAGAAACCGGATAATCTACGTGAAAGCCCGAGCCAGACCGCAGGCCCCTACGTCCACATTGGCTGCATGCCTAATTTTACCGGCATAGATATTTATGGTGGCGATCTTGGCACCTCAATGAAATCCGGCCCCGTTCAAGGCACGGAAATCACGATCAAAGGCACCGTGTTTGATGGCACCAACACACCTTTGCGTGATGCGATGATCGAAATTTGGCAGCCTGACGCAGCGGGCTTGTTTCCATCCGCCAATGAAACACGCGGCACGCCTGATCCCAATTTTGCCGGCTGGGGCCGGTCCCCTGGCGACATTACCACAGGCGAATTCGTCTTTGAAACAGTCAAACCAGGCGCAGTCCCGTTCCCAGACGGCCGTATGCAGGCCCCCCATATTACCGCATGGATCGTTGCGCGCGGCATCAATATCGGCCTGCATACTCGCATCTATTTCGACGACGAAGCAGAGGCGAATGCGACCGACCCAATCCTAAGCCGGATCGAGCACCAGAACCGCATCCCCACACTGCTTGCCAAAAAACAACCCGATGGCAGCTACCGTTTTGACGTTTATTTGCAAGGTCCGCTTGAGACCATCTTTTTTGATATTTGAGGCACCCCATGACCAATCCATGTATCATTTGCGTCGCCATCACCGGTTCCCTTCCGACAAAAGAAAACAATCCGGCGGTTCCGATCAGCATTTCTGAGCAAATCGAAAGCGCCCACGAGGCGTTCGAGGTAGGGGCAACCATCGCCCATTGTCATGTGCGTGACGATCACGGGAACCCGACGTCCGATCCCGATCGATTTGCGCAGCTCAAGGATGGGCTGGAAAAGCACTGCCAAGGGATGATTGTGCAGCTTTCAACGGGTGGGCGATCTGGGGCCGGACGCGAACGCGGCGGGATGCTGCCCTTGTCACCCGACATGGCTTCTATGTCTGTCGGTTCGACCAACTTTCCAACGCGGGTCTACGAGAACGCGCCTGATTTGGTGGACTGGTTGGCGTTCGAGATGATCGAGCACGGCGTAAAGCCGGAAATTGAGGCTTTTGATCTAAGCCATATCCTCAAGGCCAAGCAAATGTTTGACGACGGTCAAATCGCTGGCACGCCCTACGTTCAATTCGTCATGGGAGTGAAGAATGCGATGCCCGTCGATCGCGACGTATTTGATTACTACATTCATACAGTGCACCGCCTGTTCGGCACGGATACTCCTTGGTGTGCCGCCGGTATCGGGCATAATCAAATCGTGTTGAACGAATGGGCGATTTCGATGGGCGGGCATGCGCGCACTGGATTAGAGGATAATGTAAGATTGGACAAAACCACCTTGGCACCTTCAAATGCAGCGCTGGTCCAGCGCGTCGCTAATCTGTGCGAGAAATACGAACGCCCTGTCGCCACATGGCAACAGGCCCGTGACATTCTTGGGCTTTCGCATCCGGTGGGCCAGTCGTGACCGCTTCGCCCTTTAGCCACCCTTGGCTGTCGGGTCTGTTTGGTGACCCTGATCTGTCTAAGGTCTTGGGACCGGATGCGCAATTGGACGCCATGCGTCAGGTCATTGCAGCCTATTCCCGCGCATTGGGTTACGTGGGAGTTGTATCTGCGGACAAGGCGGAAACCTCAGCAGAACACGTCGAAACAGTCGATATATCAGTGTCCGAATTGCAGGCAGGTACAGCGACCGACGGCGTTGTGGTTGCGAATCTTGTGCGACAGATCAAGGCCGCAGCCCCCGACGACCTGGACGACGCAATTTACGTTGGGATGACGTCACAGGATGTGATTGACACAGCTTGGATTCTACAACTCCGCTCGGGTTTGACGATCTTACGAACACGATTGTCTACCGTCGTAGACGGGCTCAATAATCTTGACCAAAAATTCGGCCAGAACGTCATGTCTGGGCGCACAAGAATGCAACTGGCCCGGCCGATCAAGGTCTCAGAACGGATCAGAGCATGGCGGCAACCATTAGAGGGCCATATCCGCAGGCTGGATCAAGTCCAAGAAGATTTGTTGCGCCTTCAGCTTGGTGGTCCCGCTGGTGATCGTTCGACATTTTTTGGACAAGCTGATGCGATTTCGAACGCGATGGCACAACGTCTTGGCCTAAGTAACCCGCTGACGTGCTGGCACTCCGAACGCGATAGCTTGGTCGCGTTTTCGGGATGGTTGGCGATGGTATCTGGCACTTTGGGCAAAATGGGAACTGACCTTGCGCTTATGGCACAGCAAGGTGTCGGCGAACTGACGCTTTCCGGTGGAGGCGCGTCGTCCTCAATGCCCCACAAACAAAACCCGGTTCTCGCTGAGCTTCTCGTGACGCTGGCGCACTTCAATGCCACACAATCGGCAGGTATGCAGCACGCCATGGTTCACGAACAGGAACGTTCCGGGGCCACTTGGGCATTGGAATGGATGTTGCTGCCGCAGATGGTTCTTGCAACGGGGCGTGGCCTAGTTGCTGCTGATCAGGTGATCAATGCAATCACCAAGATGAGCGATACACCCACGTGATCAATCTCGCTGACCCCACGACCTTGATTGCCGTCACTATTGCGCTTTTGTTGGGCGGTACACTTAAGGGTGCCATCGGCATGGGTTCGCCCGTGATCGCGGTGCCGGTCATGGCCAGTTTTTTTGACGTGCGGCTAGCCGTTGTTATCATGGTCATCCCCAATCTGCTGACGAATCTTTGGCAGCTATATAATTTCCGCAATGATCAATTGCCGGGGGGGTTGAAATGGGTTTTTGCGACGGCTGGCTGCATCGGTGCTTTGCTAGGCACGATGATGCTTGCCAACTTTCCTGCTGAAGTCTTGATAATAATCGTGGCGACGGCCGTGTTTCTTTACATCGGCCTTCGGCTTTTTGCGCCTACATTGACACTGGCGCAGCCATTGGCGACACAACTGGCCGGTCCTTTCGGCATTCTTGCCGGTGTTCTACAAGGGGCTGCGGGCATTTCTGCGCCGATCTCGGTGAGCTTTCTCAATGCGATGCACCTTAGCCGCGCTGCATTTATCCCGACGATCTCGCTCTTTTTTGTGGGCATGTCGTTCGTACAAATCCCGATGATGGTTCACTCCGGGCTGATGACCCAGCAGCTGTTAATCCTTGGTATTGCCGCATTGGTGCCGTTGCTCGTGGGGATGCCAATCGGGTCGTTTCTTACCCGCTCAATTTCGCCCGAAGCCTTTGACCGCGTGATCCTCGTTGTGCTCGCACTGCTGGCGTTAAAGCTGCTCGTTGATGCGGTTTTTTAGGGTCTAACCAAACATCGAATTGGGAATGAACAGCGCGATTTGTGGTAGCAAGATCAAGATGATCAGACACACCGCCATCGCCACCCAAAACGGGAATACACCGCGAAAAATGGTGCCCATCGGAATGTCAGGCGCAACACCTTTGACCACGAAAACATTGATCCCTACGGGTGGGGTGATCATACCCATTTCGATCACAATAACGGCGATAACGCCGAACCAGATCGGGTCAAATCCGAGCGCGACAATCACTGGGTAAACAATCGGCAACGTAATGACGAGCATCGCAAGCCCATCCAGAAACATGCCCAAAACCACATAGGCCAAAAGAATGACTATCAACGTCCCATAAGCGCCCATGTTCAACTGGGCCAATCCTTCGCCCAACAACGTCGGAATATGCGACAGGGAAAGGAAGGGGCCAAAAACATGGGCGCCGATCACAATGAGGTACAGCATGGCGGTGGTGCGAACCGTATCCAAAAGCACGGTTTTGAATGACGAAGCCGTAAATTTACCGCCAAAAAACCCCATCGCAATGACCAGTCCGGCACCGACTCCCGCGGCTTCCACAGGGGTGAAAATTCCGCCGTATATCCCGCCAATCGACATCACTATGACGCCAAGCAATGGCGCCGCACGCAACAATGATCCGAGCTTGTCGCCAGCTTCCACTTCATTGTTTTGCGGGCTGGCCTCTGGATTGAAATAACTGATCAGCCAGATAGTCAAAATGAAAAGGACCGTCAGCAAGATACCCGGAAGGATTCCGGCCATGAACAGCCGCCCAACGGATTCTTCTGTCAAAATGGCGTAAATAACAAATCCAGCAGATGGCGGGATCAGAATACCAAGCGTACCACCCGCAGCAATGGATCCGGTTGCCAACCCATCGGAATACCCCGCGCGGCGCATTTCAGGCAAAGACACCCGCCCAATTGTCACAGCTGTCGCGACCGACGAACCGCTGACGGCGGCAAAGGCTGCACAGCCAAGAATTGTAGCCGACGCAAGGCCACCGCGCAGCCCGCCGAGCCACGCAAATGCCGCTTCGTATAACCGACGGCTGAAGCCGGCGGCGGACGCAGCGTTACCCATCAGCACGAACATCGGAATTACGGTCAGTGCGTAGTTGGACGTGGCCCCAAAGGCCTCCGATGCGAGTGTGGCGGTGGCCGCGCGTGGCCCACTCAGCACCCATATCCCAACAAAACCTGACGCCATCAGGGCAATGCCCACGGGCGTGCGCAAGAACAGCAAAACGAACATTCCAAGGATGCCCAAGATACCTATCGTTGCTTCAGTCATCTTGCAAACCTCCGGCAATCCGCTGTGCCAATTGCACGACAAGCACGAGCAAATAGAGTGCGGCGCCTATCGAAACAGTTGCGAAAAAGGGCCATATTGGCGCTTCGATCATATTGGTGACGTCTTCAAACTCATAGGCTTCAGTGGTCTTTTGCCAGGACCGCACCGCTAGAAAATAAAGCACAACAATACCGGTCAGCGCAGCAATCACATCGCCAGCGTACCGCCCGATTTTGCCAATTTTATTATCCATAACATCGACTGTTATATGGCCACGCTCTGATGTGCAGTAGGGGATGGCCAACATGACCAAGCCAACAGAAGCCAGCTCAATCAGTTCATTTGCGCCAAGTATGGGCCGATGCATTATGTAGCGCATGAAGACGCCGAACACCGTCAACGCCATCATGAACAGCAAGCACACTACTGATAAATAGCCCAACACTTTGGCGAGTGCCGAGACGCCGCTCTCTAGTCGGGACAGACGTCTCTTGCTCATGGCTTATTCTCCTTGCAATGCAGACACAAATTCTGCCGCAGGGATGCCGTCGGCCTCAAGTTCTGCGACCACCGCTTCGAGCGCCGAAACGGCGGCGTCATCAAACCTTGCGGCCTCAGCCTCGGATAGTTCGATGATCTCATGGCCCTCCGCAGCAGCGAAGACGTCAGCACCGCGTACAGAGCTTGCAGCACGGGTTTCCTGCGCCACCAATGACATTTCCTGGCCGATATCCTTCAGCGCCGTTTGCTGTGCGTTGCTAAGATCCGCAAATGCGTCGCGGTTCATCACGATCATAAACGGGCTGATTTGGCTTTGCATTCCACGCGTCATGAAGCTTGCGACTTCTTCCAGTTTGAAGCTAAGAACCCCGCCTTCATCAATAAGCGCGCCATCGATCACACCTGTCTGCAAAGCATTATACATCTGTGGGGCAGGCATCGACACGGGCGTCGCGCCCCATGCTTCCACGATCATGCCAGCATTGCGCGAAGGCACACGAATTTTAAGCCCCGCAAGATCGTCCAGCGCGCGAATGGGCACATCTCGAGTGAAGATGACCGCGTCGGGGTTGGTCCAAAGGCTGATCAACTCCACTCGCCTGAATTCGCGGTCAAGATGGTCGATGTTGGCCCACAGCGCCTGTGTGGCGGTGGCCTCATCGCTTAGAACCCCCGGCATCTCAGCCAACAGGGTCAGTGGAAATGCTGACGCGGTATATCCAGGCAGGGCAAAGGACAGATCGGTAATGCCGTCAACCGCACGGTTATATTGGTCACGTGGGCCAGAGCCGAGTTCTCCGCCAGGGTAAATCCGCATGGTAACTTCGCCCGCTGTCGCTTCGGCCAATTGTTCCGCCATGGGTATGAAGACATTTCCGTGGTCCGGATGATTGGGTGACATGAAATGCGCGAACTTTAGTTCGTCCGCCTGTGCTGTGGCCGCCATTGCGACTGTCGCGGTCGCAACCGCGATTACCTTTACGAAATTAAACATCCATTTCTCCCTTTTATTGAATTGGGCGCCCAAGTCAGGCAGCCGTTACATATCGATAATGATTTCTGTTTCGTCCGCTGCGGCACGGGACTGGCACAAGATGATGTCGTTCTCTCTTTGCGCATTGGACAGAACAAAGTCGCGGTGTTCTACATCGCCCGAAACCAACCCACATTTACACACACCACAAATCCCGTCAGAGCATTTTACATCCACTTGCACACCATTTTCAGTCAGCACGTCTGTGATCGTCTTGTCTGCGGGAATGGTGAATTCGCGGTCCGACCTTGCCAGTTTCAATGTGAATTCGTGGTTTACGTAATCGGACTGTTCAGGAACCGAGAAGTATTCCAAATGCCGCGCGTCCACGACAAAGCCCTGTCGTTCGGCGGCTTCCATCACGCCTTCCATGAAACGGTCTGGGCCGCAGGTATAGACCTGCCAGCCTTTTTGGTAACCGGACAATACCTCGTCCAAGTCAGCTCGGGTGCCTTGATCAGAGAAATGGAATTGAACGTGGTCCACCCAAGGCATTGCCTTGAGGTCATCAATAAAACCAGCGCCGGCTTGGCGGCTGGCCGAATAATGAAGCTCGAACGGTTTGCCGAGTGCATACAGGCGATGTGCAAAGGCAATCATCGGGGTGATGCCGATGCCGCCGCCCATCAGGAACGATTTCGTGGCATCCTCGATCAATTCAAAATGGTTGATCGGCTTAGAGATAAAGACCCGACGGCCTTCGTTGAAAATGCGGTGCAGGAACTTTGACCCGCCCCTGCCCTCGTCTTCGCGCAGCACACCGATCTGGTATTTTGACCTATCCGAAGGATTTCCTGACATTGAATACTGTCGCAAAAATTCCGGTGAAACGACCACGTCAAGGTGGCCGCCCGCAGTCCATTCCGGCAGTTCTGATCCGTCCCAAGCGGAAAATTCGTATTTGGTCACATCGCTGGTCATTGCTTCGACTTTTGAAACGCGGGCCATGACAACGGGCGCATCGTCATAAGACGGATATTCATGCGCCAGCCCATCCGTTTCGCCGCGCGCCAGCCGCGCCTTGTATTCGTCGGGTGACAGCATGTCTTCGTAGGCCCTAATTCCAGCTTCGCGGTCCATCGGGAACGGATAAGGCCATGGCGGCGGTGCTAGATTGGCCGGATAAACCGCCAAGGTCTGATCTTCGAATTTGAGGTTCAGATCCGTTTGCAAATCGCGTCGATTAACCGGCTGGGCCGGCGTCCGGTATCCGCCGTCCTCTTTGACCTCAATGTCCCACCACCATTTCTTTATGTCGTTCAGCGAGCCGTTGCCCACCTTGTCATCCAGTTTCGCAAGGATTGGTGCGGCAGAAGGGATATTCATCGCGGCCCAACGGAACGGTTTTTCTGCGAACAACCCCTCGAGGTTCCAGGGGCAGGTTTTCATGCAGCGCCCGCACATCGCACCGCCTTCTGTTGTGATCCGGTAGGTGGTACATTTCTGACTGTCCGATTTCCAAATCTCATAGCCATTGAACATGCTTTTGGGGCCCGCCGTGATCGCACCAGACGGGCACTCACGGGCGCATTTATTGCAGGACTCGCAGAATTTTTGCAGCCCGAAATCGATCGGCTTGTCATGGGTCATCGGCATGTCGGTCGTCACAACGCCCGATTTCAGACGCGGCCCAAGATAGGGGTGCAAGATCACCTCACCGATGCGGCTGACTTCGCCCAACCCGCCCAAAAGCAACAGAGGAGGCTGTAAGACCTCACCGTCCAGAACCGTATGGGCCTTTGCCTTGTATCCCAAATTTCGGATCTGCTGCGCGATGACCCCGCCAAGCAATGAAAACCTCAGATACGCCCGCATGGACTGCGCGACCGCAATCCAATCGTCGCCAGACGCGCCTTCCATGGTCTCGTAACCTTGATCGATAATCATGCTGATGGCGTTGTTGTGCGGCGGCACCAACACTTCGCCGGTGGCATCATGGCTGTACCACGCCCAGTCCGGACAGCGAGAAATCCCGCAAGCATCGACACCCAGAAAATAAGCCGCCGCTTTGATATTGGCGGCATTCAGGTCCGCATCTGATGGTCGGGTTTGGATCTGCGCCGAAACACCGTCTTGTAGCAAAACAAATGCTCCAAGGGTTCGGCGCTGTGCAGCTGATGGCGCACATTTGCGAGCGTAATACCCGCCCGCGGCATTTTCCTGCGCCTTCTTGCCCATGTCCCCGAACTGAGCGCGAGCAAACATGTCGGTACGTTTGGGCACCCGCGCCACGCGGGCCTCGTCAATGAAAGTCGTTGTGGTTTCGCGTCGTTTGAGCTTCTCAAATGGCAATGCACCGTCGGCATAGTCGCGCTTTGCATATGGGTCGCGGTTCAACGCACCTTTGACAGTGCCCTTGGCAAGTTTCCACGCCAAACCAAGCGCGTTGCCCTGTTCAGACATCGGCGCTAGTGGTGCATCGATTTCCATCGCAAATGTTGTAGTCACGGCGGCCAGCCCAAATGCACGCCCCAAATGAGGCACCACAACAGTGCCGTCGTTCACAACCGCAAGGCCGGCTGCGACAGCCAATTGATTCAGATCGACATCTGTTGATGAGGCAGTGTGGGCCTTTGATTCATACCCCAAAAGCCGCAGGTAACTCGCCATGCCGGTGGCGGCCTCGGTCGCGCGCAAACAGCTGCGATACGGGTTAGCATCCATGATCCAGTTTGCGCCAGCTTCGTTCGCGCGCGGGGCACGGTTGTGCTCGAACACGAAAACAATGACGTGATCCTGGCCATCAGTAGAGGTCGCAGGCGCCTCCATAGATTCCTTCAAATCGGCCATGATGACGTCGATACCGGAGGCAAGTGTTTTGGTTTGGCGTGTGCGCAAATCCTCCGCCAGACGATCAATTTCAGGGTTTCTGACTGGCACATCAAGGGCAGCCGATTTGGGCATTTTGCATATGCCCATCATTGAGGCATCCGAGAAGTAACCAAATGATTTGACGTGATTAGCCCGTTCCTCGGGGTCGCTTGGTACTTCGGCCTTTTGCCCATTCGTCATGCCATCGCGAATGGCATCCATCATCGCCTGATATTCGCCCATTGCGTTGACCAGCGAATGCGGAGTCTCAAGCTTGGTGAATTGCAAGGGAACCGATGGTGGCACTTGCGTCAGATCAGGTAAAGTATCGCGCCGCTTCAAGCGTTCCAACGGGTACGGACCCAAATGAAATGGTCGGTTTTTCGTTGAAAAGAAACGCATGCTCATAGTGCAATAAGCACCGTACTAGCCGGGGCAGTCGGTGGTACACCCGCAATATTGGCAAGCCCGTTCACACCTGCGGGCAGCGCCGCGATCAGCGCGTCGATTGAGGCCGGATCGCTCAGATCAGCGGCAAAGAACTGATCGGCGTTGGCTGTTTCTGTCCGGTCCACACCAATCACAGTCGCACCCTGCGCCTTCAGTAAGAGGCAGGTCTCGGCACCGATCCCAGAGGCCACACCGGTCAGGATATATGTCTTGTCTTTATGCATGTCTTGGATCCTCCCCGGATCATATTTGTCTTATTTATAGTGCAGAGTGGACACGAAAGCTATTCATGGATAGTCATAGATCCTATGAGCAAAATCGATTTCTATCAACTTGACGGACAAATCCTCAAAACGTTCCTGACGATCCTTGAGGTGTCCTCTGTCTCTTTGGCAGCAGAGCGTTTGGGCGTGACGCAGTCAGCGGTCAGCCACACGCTGAGCAAATTGCGGGCAATTCTGGGGGATCCGCTGTTTGTCCGATCCGGTCAGGGCATTGCGCCAACAGAAACCGCATTGTCCATGAAGGGGCCGGTGCAGGATGTTCTCGACCGGATGCGCGCACTGACTGACGAACGCGTCTTTGATCCAAAGTCCGAGGAGCTGAGTTTTGTCGTCGCAGCAAATGACATGCAGCGCGATCTGATTTTTCCTGAATTGGCCCGAAACGCACGCCGGGACGGCATTTCTCTATCCCTCGAACTCAAACCGTCAGGCGTGCCAAGTGTCGCTTTGCTGCGCGACGGACGCTGTGATCTGATCCTGACACCGCTACCGCCCGATGCCGGGGATCTGTTCCAACAAAGTTTGTTTACCGGCGACATGAAATGTTTTTACGATCCGGCTGTTACGACACCTCCCAAGACACTGGCCGAGTATATGGCCGCAGAACATATATCGGTCCGGTTTGCCCTTGGCGGGACGGCGCATCGTCTCTTGAAGTCACCCGACTTAACCGAGTTCCCAAACGCAAATATAAAGGTTTCGAATTTTTCCGGCATCGCGCCCTTTGTGAAAGGCACCAGGCTTTTGGCGACAGAGATGGAGTTCAAGCGCTTTACCTCACTTAGCGACCTGGCCATGGCACCCCTGCCATTTGCAACCGAACCCGCCACCATTTTCATGGTTTGGCACGAAAGAGCCAACAACGATCCTGCGCACAAATGGTTGCGCAACCAAGTCAAAGAAATCGGAACCAGGCTTGGATTCAGGACTTAGAGGACAGAGATCAAGCAACGGGGGTTTGGATTCAACTACCTAAAGCCACAATTCCACTCAAGCTTAAAGCTCCGGCCTATAATTGGGCTCAAGCATTAAAGCTCATAGCATCAATTTGTATGGTCACTATCTATTGTGATTCATAACCTTGTCTTTGGTTTCTAAAATCACGACAACACTTCTGTCTTTAAGCTAGCCAGCGGTGAAAATTTGCAACACATTTGAGCGATTACGCGTCTTAGAATGTAGGTTTCCTCTTAGCTTTCAATCGAGACACCTTTTTGCCCTTACAACTGCAGCAGAAGAAGAATGCTCCCGCGCTCCATGTTTTCCGCTGCTTACGCATTGGGCCTATTCTGTTGAAAAACTCTTGTTGATCTGAAGCGTTGTCGCTGATTCAATTGTCTTGTTGATATTGGAGTTAGAACGCGATGATGGGACCACGTCAGGAAGCACAAACTGCTCTTTTTTACGACTTCTCGATAGAGGATCACGTCCCGGCCGATCACGTGTTGCGCGCGATAGATGGCGTTATTGATCTTTCCAGCGTTCGAGCCCATTTGACTGAGTTCTATAGCTCCACTGGCCGTCCTTCGGTTGATCCAGAACTCATGATGCGGATCCTTCTGGTTGGATATGTCATGGGCATCCGTTCTGAACGCCGATTGTGTGAGGAGGTCCATCTGAACCTAGCCTATCGCTGGTTCTGTAAGATGGATTTGTCGGACCCCATCCCGGATCACTCGACATTTTCCAAGAACCGCCACGGTCGTTTCCGCGACAGCGATGTGCTGCGTCATGTGTTCGAAACGGTCGTCGCGCAGTGCATTCAAGCGGGTTTGGCGAGTGGCCAGCGTTATGCGGCCGATGCGAGCATCATTGCGGCTGACGCCAATCGTCAAAAGTCCACGCCCAAGGAAGACTGGAGCCCAGAGGCCATTGATCCCAATGAAGCACCACGTGCTGTCCGCGAGTATTTGGAAACCTTAGATGACGCTGCATTTGGCGCGGCCAGCACCGTCACGCCAAAGTTCATCTCGCATTCTGATCCTACGTCACAATGGACAGGTGCCCGTGGCGGTCCAGCATATTTTGCATATTCTACAAACTATTTGATCGATACCGACAATGCGGTGATCCTAAATGTTGAGCCCACGCGGTCCATTCGGCAGGCCGAGGTTGGCGCGGTTCGAACCATGATTGATCGCGTGCAGGAGAAGCATGACTTAGTGCCAGAGCGCCTTATCGCTGATACGGCTTATGGTTCAGGCCCCATGCTAGATTGGTTGGTCGAGAAGCGTGGAATTGCGCCGCACATTCCAGTGATCGATAAATCAGGACGCAAAGATGGAACGTTTGAACGTGCCGACTTCACCTTTGATGCCGAGAACGACCTCTACATTTGCCCGAATGGTAAAGAACTCAAGCAGTTTCGGCGCGCGTATAAAACGCCACGATCAAGTTCGAACAAGGATGAGACGAAGCGTTACCGCGCCCGCAAGTCCGACTGTGATGTTTGTCCGCTGAAGACACGTTGATGCCCCAAGGAGCCTCACCGCAAAGTGACGAGATCAATCTACGAAGCATCCCGCGATGTTGCCCGCCAACTGGCCCAAACAAAGCAATACGGCGTCTCATGCAAATTGAGGAAAAAGGTTGAGATGTCCTTCACACATCTCAAACGCATTCATGGCTTAGGACGGCTCAGACTGCGCGGCCCTTGTGGTGCTCATGATGGATTTATCCTCGCAGCAACCGCCCAGAACCTCAAAAAGCTCGCAAAACTGGCTCCACAAGGGAACCCAATCATAAAAGCAGTGTAAGGAAGCTGCTTAGGCAGATACAAATACAAGCTACCTCAGAAATAACCGCGAGTTTTTCAACAGAATAAGCCGATCCTGTTGCGAAACAACGGCACTCCTTGGAAGATCAGCAAACGTGCGACAAGGGGGCGGATGGCAGATTCCTTGGGCGGATAAAGCACCCTAAAACTTTCGAGATCGGCAAGATCGGTAATTTTAGTCGTGCGGCTATATTTGTTGGCCACAACCACAACTTCTTCGGAATAAAGCTGCAGCGGCATATGATATTCCTTTGGTGAGCGTGTGCGGAGGCAATCGCCCCCCCCGCACACGACTTTTCTTAGTTTAAGATGCCAACTTCGCGATAGTACCGGGCTGCACCTGGATGCAGTTGCATCAAACCGCGCTCAGACGCGGCAAACTCCGGGTTAAGAGCTTTAGCCCATGGCGCGTCCGACGTGACTTGTTCAAGGTTTTCCCAGAATGTCTTTGTCACGTTATAGACGGTCTCTTCGTCCATATCTGCGCGCACGCCAATCCCGACTGCCGTGTCAAATGACATGACTGCTGTTTCGTTCTTTTGGCCTTGGTAGATTGCGGCAGGAACCTCTGCTCGGTAACGCCATTTGCCCAAATACGCATCTACCGCCTCACCTTGGTCGCTTTCTGGACCGAGGAAGCGAATATCTTCCGTTTCGGTGAACTGTATAAATTGGCCACAAGGATCAAGGCAGCCATTCACGTAGACATCAATCTTGCCGTCCAAGAAGGCTTGAAATCCAGTCCCCCAGTTCGCCTTGATCGCGTCGTAGTCTTCGCCAGCAACAAGTCCTGTCGTCGCTTTGATCCATCCACCAGCAGCGTTATACGCACCTCCGCCTTGTGGGCCCAAGAACACCGACGCGCCTTCCATATCATCAAGGGTTTGGATGTCACTGTCAGCACGTACCGTGAAATGGTACTGGCCGTATGGGAACCACATCAAAAGTTGCAAGTTCTTGGACAGTTCGGGTGCATCTGCCTCATTGGCATACATTGCCTTGCCACCAGCCATCAGGTTGTAAACGACCGGGCTGACCATCGACATATCAAGATTGCCGCGCCCAACTTCCATCATATGAACAGTCGCCGCGCCACCACCTGACACCTCAATCGACACGCCATCAAGGTTGTCATTCACGATGTTTGCGAAAGTCGCCATTGTGATCGCCTGCCCCAGACTTGGAGCAATGGTCGCCATTTTCAGCGTGGTATCTTCGGCGTAAGCCGTGTTGGCCAACAGCACCGTTGCTGCAAATGCCTTGGTAAAGTAACGCATTAGATGTCCTCCCTATTTTTCTGCGTTTAGTCTGTTGTCTGCATGGGGTCCGTGTTTCGAATTCGGTGGATCGCGATCAAGGCAATGCCTGCCAGCGTTGCCGGACCTGCAATCATCATGTTGGGCATAAGAACAGCAAAGCCCACAATCGGGCGCAAAATGCGCTCAAGCAAGGCCAGCTTGTTTTTCTCAAAGCCTGTCAGCGCCGACGTGATCAGCCACATGGCAAGCGTAAAGGCAAAAAGCACCCAAACCAAATCGCCCCAAGTCACGGTCGTGATGTCGATCATCGCATTTGATCTTGTCATCTCACCACCAAACCAAACGAACAGAATCTGCAATTTATACAGAATTGCCGGATGGTAGACGAAAACGAATGGGATCACGAACCCTGCCAGTGACAGCCGCGCCGCTTGGAACCCTGTCTTAACGGGATCTGCTCCAGCAATCGGCGCCGCTGCAAAGGCGGCCAAGGCCACGGGTGGTGTGACTGTCGACATGACGGCAAAGAAGACCACGAAAAGGTGCAACGTCAGTGGTGGAATTCCCACTGCCTCGATGCCCGAACTGAGTGCGATCACGATAATAAAATACGTGGCCCCCGGTGGTAGCCCCATGCCCAGAACGATGGCACCTAAGGCAACAACAATCAGCGTTGTGAACAGCGGTCCACTTGCCAATTGCGCCAGCAAAAGGGACAAACGTCCGCTGAAACCGGACACCTCAATCAATCCGACGATCAGGCCAATTGCAGCCACGATCACGATAATGGATGCCGACATGCGCCCTGCGCTGACGAAGGCGTCGAAGATCCTTTTACGGGACCTGAAACTACGAAACAGGACAAGGGCCGCAATGAGTGCAACAACGAACCCGTAAAATCCTGCTGTCTGCACCGAAGGTTGCGCAAACAAAAAGTAGCTGAGCACGCCAAGCGGCAGGATGAAGACAAGGCACTGTGCGAACTCTGACTGCGTGAGTTTTACGCGCGCTTCGGCAGGTAGCGGGCCTATGCCTTGGCGGCGTGCCTCAAAATAGACTGTCATGAAGACCCCAAGGTAGAACAGGATTGCAGGGATGATCGCCGCCACAACAATGTAGCGGTATTCAAGCCCGATCTGGCCTGCCACAAAAAACGCGACCACACCCATCACGGGTGGCATGACTTGCCCCCCGGTAGAGGCTGCGGCCTCGACAGCGGCAGCGAAAGACGGCTTGAAGCCCGATTTCTTGATCACCGGAATCGTCATTACGCCGGTCGAAACCACATTGGAAATTGCCGCGCCGCTGAGCGTGCCAAACAAGGCGGAACTAGCCACAGCGGCATGTGCCGCACCACCTGTGAAGCGGCCCGTCGCGCGGTTTGCGATTTTCATCAGCAGGTCCCCTGCACCGCTGGCCATCAAGACCGCACCGAACACGATGAAAATCAGCACATTACCTGACACAACTTGCAGCGGCTGGCCAAACATCCCACCGGTCTGCGCCCAGAAATTCAGAACCATGGACCTCATGCTTTGCTCGAAGGTCGATTCAGATCCAGCAAGGATCCCGGTCCAGTCCGGCAATAGCCCGCGCACAAAGAAATAGACGATCCAAAACATGCAAAACCCAACGATAAAGGCACCAAACATCCGCCACGTCAGATAGAGCACAAGCAAGCATGCCAGCGGAAACAGGACGTAATCAAGCCCACCAACAGAAGGCAGCGCACCGCCGTCGACACCGAACAGGCTGATGATCCAAATTGACACCACCACTATAGATAGCCCGGCTAAAACCCAACTGATCCACGCCTGTCTGTGCGGTAGGTTGAGGAATGAAATCGCCAGACCGAAGACAAGTGGCAGGCCCAAAATTAGACCTGTCGGCAACAAAAATGACCGCTCAAAACTCTTGTACCCAGCGCCAAACCAGTGTTCGCGCATCAACAGCCGTTTATCCCGGCGCGAAAGCTCCTCGAAATCCGGTGTTGACGCCTCGACGATCCAGCGGATCAATTCGGACAGCGGACCTGATGCGGCATAGACAAGGATCAGGACAGTAAAACTGAACGCGATCAGGTCGCCTGTGCGCTTTTGCAAAGGGCTTGTCATGATGATGCTCCCTGTGCCGTACGCAATTGTTTGGCTTGCCAAAGGTAGGTGTTGCGGGCGGTGGCGTTGATTTCAATTTCTGCGAAAGCCTCCATTGTGTCGGCCTTCAGAATCTCAGCAGATTGGCCCAGGGCGATTAAGTGGTCACAAAGCTCCAACCGCCATTGTAGGTCATCAGTGTCCTTCGCCGCGCTCAAGAGAGCATCAAGGCCTCCCGCAAGCTTTGCCATATGATCGGCCCGGGTTTTGCTGGACAGACTGCCAAGGTTGGTCGGATTGCCATCGTACCAACCCAGTGTTCCAACGGCGAAGGCACGCGCCGACCAACTGGCCTTGCCGTAGTATTCACCAAGCCAAGGTTTGTTTGCGAGTTCAGGCGGCAGTTCAATCGACGTTGCGATATCATCGAGTGACTGACCCGCGTTCATGCCATCAGCCGTGTGACTCATCACATACAGGATCGCTGCCCGCGTTGACATCAACGCGTCGCGGACGTTACCCGCGCCGAACACGGGCATGGTGTGACCGGGGGCAAGAACTTCGGCACCCAATTCGGCCAGCATTTCAAGGCTCTTGGCCCATGCAGCGTAGTCCCGGTAAGGCGTCCCGCGAATGGCGTAGAGGTTTGGAAACGCGTGATACCAGTTGTCGCCGGGGATCAGCACTTTCACCTCAGAAAACCAGACCGCCATATGATCGGCGGTTTCGCCGGGGGCGTGGATCAGGCGCGCGGTCACTCCGTCCAGATCAATATCCCAATCTTCTTCGATCAATGTGTTGGGCGCGACAAAGCCTGCGCCCATCCCTTCCATCGGTCGATCCCCCGGACCGCACCCCAAAGAGATACGTTCTTGAGGGGACAGCCCGATGCCAAATTGCGCCAAAGTTCGCCGGTTCAACGCTTGGTTTGGCGCAATGGCAGTTTCGTCCTGACCAACCAGATCTGACTTGAATTTCGCACTTGCAATGATCGGAATATCGCGCCCGTCGGCAAAGATTTTCGCCCCCGAAATATGGTCGCGATGACTGTGGGTATAGATGATCCGCGCAACAGGTTTGTCGGTCTTTTCGCGGAACTTGGCCAAGACATTTGTGGCAGCCCCCGTGCTTTCAGAGGTGTCAATGATCGTGATTGAACTGTCGCCTTCGATCATATGTTGAGTGGACGCCGCATAGCCCACCGCCGTCCACATGCCCTTAGCCAATTCTACAATCGATTTACGAAATTGTGTGTCGTTGTGGTGAATAAGGTCGGGATTTGGCATGATCAATCTTCTACAAAGCGTTTTGGCGCTGGACCGCGATAGTTGGCCGTCAATTCATCTGGTACTTCGGTCCCATCAACGAGGAAGGGCAGAATACCCCTCCTCAAAGACCTTCCACGCGTGTTTTTGATATCGTCATCTGTTTTGGTGACACGTTGCGCATTGCGCCGTCCCCAATCAGCCAAATGACCATACATCATGTCGATGATGTGCTGATGCGCATCACCTTTGGCTAGATCGTCGAATTCCTGTGGGTCGGTGTGCAGATCGAAAAGCATCGGGCGGAAACCGCCCAAGGCATGCATCAGTTTGTAGCGCCCATCGAACACCATGAAGAGCCTGCAATCATTAGGTTCAAGCCCAAGTTTGACCGCTTGCGGCGTCACTGAATAGTCAAATTCTGAGATGGCAAAGTCACGCCAATCCGGGGACTGACCGTGCAGCCACGGGATCAGGGATCGCCCTTCCAGAATGTTCTTCGAAACCGTGCCGCCTGCGACTTCAACAAATGTAGGTGCCAGATCAATCGACTCGACCAAAGCATCGCATGTGGCTCCGCGGGTCGCGTCGGCCGCCGGTCTGGGATCAAAAATTATCATTGGGATCTTGACTGACTGGTCATGGAACAGATCTTTTTCGCCCATCCAGTGATCACCTAGATAGTCACCATGGTCCGACGTCAGGACGATCATCGTGTTGTCCGTTTGACCTGTCGCCTCAAGATGATCCAACAGAACGCCTAATTGGTCATCGCATTGTTTGATCAGCCCCATATAGGCTGGGATCACCTTTTGGCGCACGTCCTCGCGTTGAAAGGCCCGCGCGATCTTGTTGCCCATATAGGCCCCTAAAACCGGATGGGGATCATCGCGTTCTTTGTCATGGCGCACGGCCTCTGGGACGTGATTTGCGCCAAACATGTCGTGATAGGGGGTTGGCACGATATAAGGCCAATGTGGCTTGATAAAGCTGACATGTGCGCACCACGGGCTCTTTGCTTGATCGATAAACGCAATTGTTTCGCGGGTTAGCCAAGGCGTTTCACTGTCCTCTTCGCGAATGTTGGCGGGCTTGTTGGCATTGGCAAACATCCAACCCGTGGCCTTATTGCCATCATCATCCACACCCGCGTTGGCAAAATCAGCCCAAGGGTTGTCGGACGGATATCCCTTCGTCTTGAGGTATTCGTTATAGGGCGAGCGTTTTTCGTCATAGAAACCGTCAGGCCCTGCCCCCCAAAGTCCGTCATCACGGATCCAGCTGTCAAATCCACACTCTGATTGCCGCGCACCGATCTCGCTGTCGGGCGAAAGGCCAAGGCGGGCCATGCCGTCGACGTCCGCTTTCATATGGGTCTTGCCAATCAACCAACACCCCATTCCGGCGCGCCTCAGATGAACCCCAAGGGTGTGTTAACCCACACGCAGCGAGAACCCATTCAAAACAGCACCATGGGAGGAAACGTAACGGCCAGTATAAAAGCTCATCCGGCTCGCGCCGCAGACCGGCGATTGGACATAGGCGTTGGTAAAGCGCACGCCCTTTGCTGCTACGCGATCAAAATTAGGCGTATCCAAATGCGGATGGCCAGCGCAGCTTAAATAGTCAAAGCGCAGTTGATCATACATAATGAACAGTATGTTCATCGCGACCTCCTCCCAAATCAGTAGTTTGGCGTCTTGATGCGCCTATGCTCCTGCTGGACCTACTATTGCGTGTTTCTTCTTGATCACCTAACCTGCAGTACGCCAGACGGACTGGAAGATCTTTGTGCCTGAAATTCAAAAAGAAAATCGGATCCGCGCTTTGGATCGCGGCCTCATCGTTGTCGAACTGTTGTCGCGCAACGGTCAAATGACCTTGGGTGAGTTGCGGCACGCCACAGGCCTTTCCAATCCAACGTTGCTGCGGATTCTGGCCACGTTGCGGGACCGCAACTGGGCGCGGCGCAACATCGTTGAAGGACGCTATGAGTTGGCGCATTCCTTGGGCGGCCTTCTGGGCGACAACGCGCGTGCGCATCCCTTGGCAGAAATCGCGACACCTATCCTGCTGGCCCTCAAACCACGTGAGGCCGGTTGGCCATCGGATCTGTGCGCCGTGCTTGGACCAGGCCTGATTGAAATCATCGAAAGCACACGGTTGCGCGGCCCCATGGCCCCCACACGGACCGCCCTTGGATTGCGCCCGTCGATGGTGTTTTCGGCCCATGGTCGCGCCATTTTGGCCTATTCCTCGCCGCGCGCTGTTGCGGATCATCTTAGCGTCATGACGCGCAAAGGGACCAAACAAGACAGGCTCTGGATCGAAAACGGACGCCTTGATGCGGAAATCGATGCAACGCGCAAACGGGGATACGGATTGCGTGAACCAGGATATTGGGCGCCCCCATTTGATCCGGGCCCTGCATTGGGCGCGATGGCGGTCCCGATTTTGTGTCAAAATGGTCTGCATGGTACGATCAGCCTTGTTTGGATGTCAGACAATATCAGCCTTGATCATGTCCTTGAACTTGGCGGTTTGGATGATTTGCGTAAGGCCTCCGCGCGCATCGGTGTGGCGTTAGAGTGCGAAGGCATTGTGGCGCCCTTAAGCGAACGTCATCCCCCATCCGGTGCCAATGATTGAAAGCGTTCGCGGATCGCCAGCACCGATGAATATGTCGACACGCAATACGGCACCATAAATGTGATCGCGATCTTTAGCGCGGTTCCCATGTCAACACTGAACGTCATCAGACGATTACCGTGATTGATCAGCGCCAGAATGACGCCGACGATTGCTGCAATCCGTGTGGCTCTGGCAACGACACTTTTCTGGATAGCAATCTCAAAGGTGCTGTCAACTTAATGAGAACTCGCATCAGATTGCTGCCATAGCCTAAATCTATACGCTCAATAAGCGACGCCACTCAGCCAGAGCAGCGGCACGGTTTAGCTTGAAATTGGTGCGTGGGTAGAGATGGCGTTACCAAACAAAACCCCCGTCCAATGAATTTACAAGGCCAACACTAAAGGCCCCGTGGTCCGAGACGCGGGGCCCTATGATAGGGGGGGCCGGTCCATGGTCCTGCGGCTTAGCTGTAGGGATTAGGCACAGTAACCCCTACTTTTCAGCGGTCAAATATCTGCACATCAGACGCTGCTCCATAGGTACGGAACTAAACAAGGCTTCTGTTTTAGATGAGATGTGAGTTTTGATTCGACTAAGCGCACCAAA
>Ga0115007_10000564_pt1 | contig 24458 bp, 20 predicted proteins | sample ArcOceMetagenome_2_FD_87166 | JGI IMG/M metagenome (GOLD analysis project Ga0115007, IMG submission 87166) | Marine eukaryotic phytoplankton communities from Arctic Ocean - Arctic Ocean ARC135M Metagenome | ecosystem: Environmental > Aquatic > Marine > Oceanic | place: Arctic Ocean | collected...
ACCCTGGCGCCCCAATGGGCATGGCTGATATTGCTGAAGTGCTGTGGAATGATTTTATGCAGCATAATCCCGCTAACCCAGAATGGGCTAATCGTGACCGCTTTGTGATGTCCAATGGCCATGGCTCTATGCTGGTTTATTCTTTGCTGCATTTAGCGGGCTATGCCTTACCGATTGAAGAGTTAAAGAATTTCCGTCAATTGCATTCCAAAACACCTGGTCACCCAGAATATGGCTATGCGCCTGGCGTTGAGACAACGACCGGCCCATTAGGGCAGGGAATAAGTAATGCTGTCGGTATGGCGATTGCTGAAAAAACCTTAGCCGCCCAGTTTAACCGTCCAAGCCACGAAGTGGTTGATCATTACACCTATGCGTTTTTGGGTGATGGCTGTTTAATGGAAGGTGTCTCTCATGAGGCGTGTTCTTTAGCTGGCACCCTAGGTTTGGGCAAGCTAGTGGCCTTTTGGGATGATAACGGCATCTCTATTGATGGCAGTGTAGAAGGTTGGTTTACAGATGATACGCCAGCGCGTTTCCGCGCTTATGGCTGGCATGTAGTTGCCGATGTAGATGGTCATGATCCCGAAGCGATTGCCGCTGCTATTAAAGAAGCGCAGGCTGAAACGACTAAGCCAAGTATGATTTGCTGTAAAACAGTCATTGGTTTTGGTTCGCCTAATAAGTCTGGTACACATAATTGTCATGGTGCTCCATTGGGCGCCGATGAAATTACTGCTACGCGTGAATTCCTTAACTGGCCACATGCGCCGTTTGAAATTCCAGCTGACGTTTATAGTGGTTGGGATGCAAGCAAAGACGGTAGTGAAAGTGAAACACAGTGGAATGCTCAATTTGCTAGCTATGCGCAAGCCCATCCTGAATTGGCCGCTGAGTTAACTCGTCGTTTAAATGGCGATTTGCCTGCCAATTTCGCTGAGAAAGCCGCTGAGTTTATTCAGCAGTCGCAAGATAACGCCGACAATATTGCTAGCCGTAAAGCCTCGCAGAATGCGATTGAAGCGTTTGCCAATATCATGCCTGAAATTATTGGTGGTTCTGCCGATTTAGCCGGTTCTAATTTAACCTTATGGCCAGATGCCAAGGGCATTAGTGCAGAAGATGCCAGCGGTAACTATCTCTATTATGGTGTGCGCGAATTTGGTATGTGCGCAATTATGAATGGTATAGGTTTGCATGGTGGTTTCCGTACTTTCGGAGCGACCTTCCTTATGTTTATGGAATATGCGCGTAACGCCGTTCGTATGTCTGCTTTAATGGGTATTCCCAATATTTTTGTTTATACCCATGATTCTATTGGTCAGGGTGAAGATGGCCCAACTCACCAGCCTATAGAGCAAATTGCTAACTTACGTTTAACGCCGAATCTAGATACATGGCGTCCATGTGATAGCGCTGAAACAGCGGTTGCATGGAAAGCCGCCTTAGAGCGTAAAAGTGGACCTTCGGCATTAGTCTTTAGCCGACAAGGTTTGCCTGCTCAAAGCCGAAATGCTGAGCAGTTAAATGATATTGCTCGCGGTGCTTATATATTAAAAGAATGTGCAGGTACGCCGCAGGTTATTTTGATTGCAACGGGTTCTGAAGTTGGCATCACTGTTGAAGCCGCAGAGCAGCTTAGCGCCAGTGGCGTAGCCGTTCGTGTGGTATCAATGCCAAGCACCTCTGTCTTTGATCAGCAAGATGCAGCATATCGCGAAGCTGTATTACCTAAGGCCGTGACTAAGCGGGTAGCTGTAGAAGCAGCACATGTTGATTTCTGGCATAAATATGTTGGACTCGATGGCGCTATCGTTGGCATGACTACTTTTGGTGAGTCAGCGCCGGGTAATGTTTTATTAGAGCACTTTGGTATTACGGGATCAGCCGTTGCCGATAAAGTGCATGCTTTACTGGCTAATTAAGCCTCTTCCTTTGTAAGGGAGCGTCCGTAGGATAATAAATTATGCGATTAGCAATTAATGGCTACGGGCGTGTTGGGCGTTGTTTGCTCCGCGCTTGGCATGAACGTAAAGATACGCAATCGTTGTCGATGGTCGCCATTAATGAACTGGCGTCACATGATGCGATTGCCTATTTGACACAATATGACAGCACTCATGGACGCTTTCCTGCGGAAGTGAGTTGTGATGTAAAGCATAAAGCCAGTCATCCGGGTGGCTCTCCCAAACACCAATTGCTGATTAATGAAGCTGGCACTAATGAAATTGCGATTGATTTGCTGCAACAGCCCGATCAATCGCAATTGCCTTGGCAGGCGTTAGGCATTGATTTAGTCATGGAGTGTACGGGTCAAATTACTACCGCTGTTGAAGCAAAAAAACATATCGATTCAGGTGCAAAGCGCGTCTTATTATCAAACCCGGGTGAGGCTTCAATTCCGGCTTTGGTTTATGGCGTAAATCATCAGTCGGTTAATGCTGAACAAGGTATTTTGTCGGCAGCCTCATGTACCAGTAATGCATTAGTGCCTGTGTTGTCGGTGTTAGATAAAACCTTTGGTGTTGAAAACGGTGTAGTGACAACTATTCATGCGTCAATGCATGATCAGCCGGTTATTGATGCGTATCACAGTCAAGATTTACGACGTAATCGGGCAGCATCGCAGTCCATTATTCCTGTCGATACAGCGTTGGCACAAGGGATTGATCGAGTGCTCCCCAACTTGCAAGGTAAGTTTGTTGCGCATGCTTTGCGAGTGCCGGTGAATAATGTTTCTGCACTAAACGTGACGATTAATTTATGTGACAATGTAACTGAGGCGCAGATTAATGCTTGCCTCAAAGACGCGGCCGAGAATGAGCTCGCTGGTATATTAGGTTATACCGAGGCGTTGTTAGCATCATGTGATTTTAATCATGATGCGCGCTCGGGTGTAATTGACGCGAATCAAACGCGCGTGAGTGCCGGGCGTACCGTTAATGTACTTATCTGGTTTGATAACGAATGGGCTTTTGCTAATCGTATGCTGGATTTAGCGCTATTTCTAAATAAACAGTAGCGTGTGGTTTGGCTTAGCCTTCTTGATTATTTCTAATGCGCATATTTTTATTGATTAAATTTATTTTGTTTTCTTAAAAGAAAAGAGGAAGTTGTAAATGTCTTTGTTGTTAATGAAAGATCTTGATTTAGCCGGTCAACGAGTATTGATCCGCGAAGATCTTAATGTACCGATTAAAGATGGTGAAGTGAGCTCGGATGCACGTATTCGCGCAGCGCTACCCACTATTCAATGGGCAGTAAAAGCAGGTGCCAAAGTGATGTTGATGTCGCACTTAGGTCGGCCAGAAGAAGGTGCCAGCGTTGAACAAAATTCAGCGTATACCTTAGCGCCAGTCGCTGCGCATTTGTCTAAATTATTAGACTCGGACGTTGCGGTAGTTAATGATTGGCAGCAAGGTATTGAGTTGTCTAATGGTGATGTCTGTTTATTAGAGAATGTTCGTTTTAACGTGGGTGAAAAAGCTAATGATGATGTTTTAGCAAAAGCCTATGCCGCTATTTGCGATATATTTGTGATGGACGCATTTGGCACATCGCATCGCGCGCAAGCGTCAACACATGGTGTAGCAAAATTTTCACCTGTCGCATGTGCTGGTCCATTATTAGCGACAGAGCTCGACGCACTTAAGCGTGCATTGGCTAATCCTGAACGTCCTATGGTCGCGATTGTTGGTGGCTCTAAAGTGTCGACTAAGTTATCTGTGCTCGATACCTTATCTGATAAAGTTGATCAATTAATTGTTGGTGGTGGTATCGCGAATACCTTTCTAGCTGCAGCGGGAAAGCCAGTGGGTAAATCACTTTGTGAACATGATTTATTATCGACGGCTAAAGCCATTGCGAATAAAACCCATATTCCATTACCTGTTGATGTTGTGACAGGAGTTGAGTTTTCTGCAACAACGCCTGCTGAGATTAAAGCGGCTGAAGCAGTGGCAGACGAAGATATGATTTTTGATATTGGGCCGCAAAGTCAGCAGCAATTAAACGCTATTTTAGCGGAAGCAAAAACCATTATTTGGAATGGACCGGTTGGCGTCTTTGAGTTTGATCAGTTTGGTTTAGGTACTGAAGCCATTGCCACCGCTATTGCAAACAGCAATGCGTTTTCTATTGCTGGTGGTGGTGATACGCTGGCGGCCATTGATAAATATAATGTAGCCGATAAGATATCTTATATCTCAACTGGGGGCGGTGCCTTTTTGGAGTTTGTTGAAGGTAAAGAGCTACCGGCTGTTGCCATACTCGAACAGCGTTTTAATGAGCGGTAAGTTTGGCTTGTGATGACGCTTTGGTTTTAATAAGTCAGTTTTAATTCTTCCTAATACAAAAAAAGATTCATTATGAAAAACGACCTAGTCAGTATTCTTATTGTAAATGACGATCACCCGCCTGATCTTAAACGATTCTTTGACGCTTTGATGTTTCAAAATAAAGCTGCCGGAAATTTTGAAATCATTTTTATCGAGATTTTAAAGGATCCGCTTTATGAAGAAATCGAATATTATATAGAGAAAAACAAACCCAAAAACTTAAACGTGATCATTCATCACTTGGATCAGGGTTCTCGATCAAAGGGATATAACAAAGCAATGGAACTTGCTGAAGGAGATCTATACCTCTTCTTTGGTGATGATTATATTGCCCCCCCCACTCTTGTAGAATCACACCGTACGTTTCACCACGTGAATGAAGAAGATTTTCACGTAGGCATTGGCAGCGCGATTCTACCCTATGATTCAAGTACCAGCCATTTTGGGCGCTGGTTAGAAGAGAGTGGAGAGTTATATGGAGTGCCTTTCATTCAAGGAATGACAGAGATTAATCCAAAGTTTTTCTATATAGGTAATTCCTCAGTTAAAAAGTCATTTATTGAAAAATCAGGTACATTTAACGAGTTATACCCTTATCACACGTGGGATGATTACGAGCTATCTCTTCGAATGATTAAAAATGGAATGAAATCTTCTCTTCTTCCTGAAGCTCAAGCAGAACACATTCACCCTATAGGCTTTGGGGAAAGGTGTGCCGTGATGATAAAATCTGGTTATTCAGCACGATTTTACGAACGAACCACTGACAACAAAGAGAACTGGGATTCTTTCATAAAAAAATCTTACCTAACGTATCTTCTGATGACAATCAAATATGCGTTATTATTTTGCATGACGTGGCGCGAGAAGTATAGAGGGTCTGTTTATAAGTCGATTTTAGGGATCTATTTTAAAATCGGTTATAACAGAAATACATCAGGTTAAGAAAATGAGCTCGAACGACTGAGGTAACGTCGATTTCCACTCAGTCTCATTAAACGTTGTGCAAAAAAAGAAGTAATGCTTAGGATGGAGCACTATGAATAGGGCGAAAATGAATATTGAAAAGCTTCGAAGCGAAATTAAGCCGCTTGATTTGAGTCAGCCCTATATATCTAGTGCAGAAGAAAGCGATTATCTCGCTTTTTATGGTATAGATTTTCAACAATCCTTGGAGCATGTGACGCAATACTTTGGTCATCTACCGAGCATTGATCTATCGGGCGAGTCGCAACGTATAGCTTGTCATTACTTTAAAAATATTAATGCTGTAAGAACGTGTTTTATTGTTCATGGCTATATGGATCATACGGGTCTATATGGAAAAATGATTAATTATTTTCTGCATCGCGGTTGTAGCGTTGTGATGATTGATATGCCAGGTCATGGCTTGTCATCGGGTAAGCCGGCGGTTATTGATAGTTTTGGCGACTACAATTTAGCGTTACGGCATTGCATCGATTTTTTCCATGAAAAGACAGCGGCGCCGTGGCATATTACGGGGCAAAGTATGGGTGGCGCAATTGTCATGGATTATTTGCTTACTCAGCAAGACGACGACACAGCTATATTTGATAAAGTATTGTTATTAGCGCCATTAGTAAGGCCTGCTGGTTGGTTAGGTATTCGTTTGGCGCATTGGATCTTAAAGGGATTCGTGAGTAGCATAAATAGAAAGTTTAAAAGTAACTCGCACGATGCCGTTTTTTTTGACTTTTTGGAGAATAAAGATCCATTGCAGGCTAAGCGAATTCCTGTGCAGTGGGTAACGGCGATGTTGCAATGGGAAAAAAGATTCCAGCAATTAAGTTGGAGTGATACAGAGCTTTTAGTTATTCAGGGAGAGGGTGACGCCACGGTAGATTGGCGGTTTAATTTGAATTGCATACGTAAGAAATTCCCACGATCTAAGCAGTTTAGAATACAAGATGCGCGTCATCATTTGGTTTGCGAAGATGATGATTATTTTGAGCGCGTAACGCAGGCGGCAGATATTTATTTTTGTCGTCGCAGAGATTTAAGAGATTAACTAAAATACCTGTCATTTCTTATGCATTGAACGTATACAGTTATTGACAGTATTAATGAATACATAAACTAAAATATGAGCTTCGGCAGACATGCCGGCAAGCAATAATTGGAACATAATATGTCAGACGAATTAGATAACACAGCATTAGTCTCTAGCTATGAAACAATATTATCAGAGCTAGGAGAAGATCTTGATCGTGAAGGTCTTCACAATACACCTATGCGTGCAGCGAAAGCTATGCGAGCGATTACGCGTGGTTATGGCCAGTCATTAGATGATATTGTTAATGGTGCGGTTTTTGAATCAGGCACTGATGAAATGATTGTTGTAAAGAGTATTGAACTTTACTCTATGTGTGAACATCATATGTTACCGTTTGTCGGTACGTGTCATGTTGGCTACATACCTAATGGAAAAGTTTTAGGCTTGTCAAAGTTTGCAAGAATTGTTGATATGTATTCAACACGATTTCAAATACAAGAAAGGCTTACACGACAAATTGCTGATGCAGTTGAATCGGTAACCGGTGCGATTGGTGTGGGTGTAATTGTTGAGGCCAAGCATATGTGTATGATGATGCGTGGTGTTGAGAAGCAAAACTCAGTGATGGGTTCGTCGGTTATGCTAGGTGAGTTTCGTGATTCCTATAATACGCGACAAGAGTTTTTAAGATTGCTAGGTGATTTAGGATAAGTTTACTTTTTTTCGTTTAGAGTGCATGGATGAAATATTTATTATCATTATTGATCTGTTTAGGCTTGATTGCGTGCGAAGCGGAATCTGATCCTGATACCGCTGGTGATCGTGATGCAGAACAATGTCCTAGTGTGGGCGATTTAACGGTAGAAAGATCTTCAGGTTTAGGCAGTGGTGGGCGCTGCTTAATAAGTGGAACATTAACAGAGACGGCAACATTGACTGCGGTTTCTGAGTGGCATCTTAGCGGCCCTATCATTGTTGGTGATGGCGCTTCTAGCCCGCTGTTAACTATAGAGCCTGGCGTTGAGATTTTTGGAGGCGAAAACGGTTCGAGTTTTGACTATATTTATGTCTCGCCGGGCGCTTCTATTACCGCTATAGGGACAATAATTGATCCTATTGTTTTGTCTTCTGATGATGAAGACTATGATGGGGGCGGTCAATGGGGAGGCTTAATTGTTGAAGATACCTCTGCAACCTTTGGTCAAGTTCGATTAGAATATTTGATTGTCACTGAGGCGGGCGCTGAAGTGACCATAGGCAATAAAACTTACGCTGATAATATTGTTTTGGATGGCGTTCATGACGATACCTTTATTCAATACATTCAATCACACGATTCTGCTCGTGATGGTATTCGCTTACAATCCTCTGAAGATACTGCAAATCAAGCGCGCTTAAGCTGGTTGTTAATTACTGGTGCGAGCCGAGATGCGCTTTCATATAATAATTTTAGCGGCTTAGTTAAAGATATGTTGGTGATTCATCGTCCTGAGTTTTATGACGGTGTTAGTGGAGGGCGTGCAGGTATTTATGCTTCTAATGGCAATTCTTTACCGCTGTTTGTTAATGTGACATTGGCTGGAAGTGACACAACAAGTAAAAATTCGATATCAGCGAACAATCGTGAATTTGGTATTTTGTTCGCTGATAACAGTAGTCAAATTCGTATTGCCAATACAATAATTCTTAACTTTCGTAATGGTTGTTATGAAGTGGATGAAACGTCAGATCTTTCGGTTATGAGTTTGAGTAATACGGATATTACGCAAGGATTTATGGGAGGGGTGCATTGTGGGCATGAAAGTTCAGGCCTTGCCGATAATATTTTTGTGCCGTTTGTAGTGCGAGGCAGCGGTGTTAATCTTCCTGTTTCAGTATTAGATGAAGGCATACAGTTTCATGGTAATACAGCATTCAATTTTGAAGGCGAAGTTAATTTAAACGGTGCGCTGACATCCGTTTGGTATTTGAATAGTATTGGCGGTGCTTTGAATGATGTTGCCGCGAATGATTCTGGAGCGTTGAGAGCTTTTAGCGGCGGAGATACGAATAACGACAACGTCATTACGAATGCAGATAAAGACTTTCAGCCACTGCTTAATAATGCAGATGCTTTTTTTGGTGGTGTTACTGGCTTAAATATTCCTTCGCAAGGTTATGACTTAACCGTATTGGGTGCTAGTCGTAGTTCATCAAAAGAGTTTGCTAATGAATTTGATGCTTGGACACTTCAAACAGGAGCTATTTTTCCAGATGAGGTAGAAGGATTTGAGCCATAATGATTTATGGCTCATATTCTATCGTTGAGATTTAAGCGCGCTTAGTTTTAACGCCTTCTTTTGTTCCCAGTAGTAAAACGTTAGCTGGGCGCATAGCAAATAAACCATTGGTTACTACGCCAGTAATATTATTAATTTGGCGTTCGGTTTCTAACGGGTTTACAATTTTTAAATTTCTCACATCTAAAATATGATTACCGTTATCCGTTATTACTCCTTCGCGATATACAGGCATGCCGCCTAGGCCAACCAATTTTCTTGCTACATAGCTTCTGGCCATTGGGATAACTTCAACTGGCAATGGAAAATCACCTAACACGCCGACCACTTTGCTTTCGTCGGCAATACAAATAAACTCTTTGGCCACGGCAGCAACAATTTTTTCACGGGTTAAAGCGGCGCCGCCACCTTTAATAAGATGTAAGTACTCATTGGCTTCATCGGCGCCATCAATATAAAAATCAATTTCGGATACGTTATTTAAATCTAAGACGGTAATGCCATGCTCGCGTAGTCGTACTGAGCTAACTTCAGAGCTTGATACTGCTGCACGGAAATGGCCTTTTATCGTTGCGAGTGCATCAATAAAGAAATTCACTGTAGAGCCTGTTCCTACGCCAACTACGCTGTCGAGATCCAGTCTTGGCTTAATGAGTTCAACCGCCGCTTGCGCTGCGTCGCTTTTAAGTTGGTCTTGTGTTGATAGTGTCATATGGCTTCTCAATGTTTGGATTTTTAACGGCGTTAGTTAAGGATAAACGCAGTTCTCATTTTAACGGTTATATGTAGTGCGCGCAGTCACAGTTTGGTTGCTATGCGACACATTTTCTCTTTTCTATCTCTAGAATGAAAATATCATCAACCAAAAACAGCCAGCGGCTTGTTCTTTACAGATATTAATTCTTATGGATACTTACTACGCTACATGCCTCGTTTTCGTTTTAGCGACTTTAGTGACAGCGCTTGCGCCTATGCTCTAAAAGTCTTTTTAAAGAGGCTTTTTTTAAACAGACTTCTTCAAGAGACTTTTTTTAAAAAAACTTCTTAAAGAGACTTTCTTAAAGAGACTTTTCAGGAGACTCTGGTCACGCCCAAGCTAGACTCTAATTTATGTCATTATATAGTGCATACATCTTTGGTGTGTAGATATAGATTTAAAAAACACCTTAATTTCCTTTCGTCTTTCAGTACTATCTTTCTAGCAGGCTCAAATAATTTTTAATGATGATTAAGAGCTACGAAAAATCTGCCTTGGCGTTGCTATGGCATCCAATGTCATATCCCAAGACTCGACAGGCACTTTATCTACTTGTTGTAATGCATGACTCAGCCCTAAGCTTTTTAGTCCTTTATGTTTACACTTTGCGTTAGCCAAAAAACGATCATAATAGCCGCCGCCGCGACCCAAGCGATTCCCTCTGTTATCAAAGGCAACCAGTGGTACCAAAATTAAATCGAGTGATATTTTTTTTGCAATTCTTGCTGCACAGCGTGGCTGTTTGATTCCCCATTGGCCAGTCACGAGAGGTGTTTGGGGCGTATAGGGTGCAAAGAGTAATGATTTATTTTTAGTAGGTACGGGCAAGTAAATACGTTTTCCTAATGCCCATGCTACTTGATGAATAATCGCAGGATCTATTTCACCATCGTTAGGAAGATAACTAGCAATTGACTTGGCGCGAATAAATTCTGGGCAGCGCTGAAGTAAGTCGCTAAGTTGTTTCGCTTGCGCATGCTGTTGATAATGAGGCAGGGCTCTGCGTGCAGCGCGATACTGCTGTCTTAATTGGCTCCGCTGTTTGGCCAAGCCATTATTTTTGTTAGCGGTTAAGTTGTCAGAAAGCGCCATACGTTTATCTATATTTCATTGCAGATAATAATATTCAGAAATCTTACAGCTATTGTATAAGACGAAATGATTTTTGTCGCTGTGGTGCAGTGTTTTGCTGTGTGATTATTCGAAGTTATAAAATAATCAGAAATCGTATTAACCTAACTGTTAGTCATAAATGTATTCAATAAGATGACAATAAAACTAAAGAGAGGCTTAAGGTCTAGTCAGTCACATAAGCGAATTAAGATGTATGGCAGGTCAACACAATAAATGGGTTGGGAGTGGTGTTAAAAAGGTATCAAGAAAATCTAAATCTAAATAGGAACGCCCCAAGGTACCGCTGTCATTAGCGGCCTCGAACCGAAAAGGTTCAAGGTGGTGGCTCCTGCAGTAGTTCAGGCTTCTCGGACAAGCCGAGCATGCACACACCTACCAACGAGGAACCTCCGGGTGGGTATTATCGGCTCAAGGACATGCTGACTGGCGAATACCCCAGGGAGTTCGCACTTAGTGTAAACCATCTTGGGGGTAACGGAAATAAAAGATATCGAGCATTTATAGTTTTTTTACAGGGGCGAAACAAAGTAATCCGTTAGATTTCCATTTGTTTGGCGCTTTGTAGGGCGTTATCAAGCTTTTTGTTAAGCGTTTTCAGCATATCAGAGGTTTCTTTACCGCCAACTTGATCTTTAGTTTGTAAAAATTCATGAGACAAGTTGAGACCAGCCATTATCGCAATACGTTCTAAGCCTATAACTTTACCCGTATCACGAATATCACGCATACGTTTATCAAGCTGGGCTGCCGAATTCATTAAATCATCTTGCTCGCTGGCGGGGCAGGATACTTGAAAGTCCTTGCCCATAATTTGGATGTTGAGAGTGATGATTTTATTACTGTCGTCATTACTATCGGTCATTTTTCCCTTGGGTGGCACAGTGCCTCTTGATAGTTCGGGTGATCGTTCGGTCATTCTCCAGACTCCATAGATTTAAGTCGAGTAATCATTGATTCGACTTTGGTGCGTGCTGTCTCATTTTTTATCAGCAATTGACGACGTTCAATGCTCCAATCGCTCTCGCGACCGCGCAGTGACTTGTTTTCTAGATCGAGCGATGAGCAAAGCGAGATAAGTTCATCCAGCTTGCTTTCAAGGTGCTCTAATTTGTCTTTCATTGTCTGGCCTTGGTGTAGTGCGCTATCCTTGTTGAAAAATATATTGATCTGATGCTTCCTGCTCAGATTACTTAAGCCTATCTCATTTAACGATAGCCTAGCCTTTTAGCTATTAAGCCCTTTCAGTCATTAAATCCTTTTAGCCATTGAATATTAGTGGCGCTGTACCCATTTTTTCGCCATTTGGGTGTTGAGAATAATCGCTTAAGAGTAAAGGGTTGCTAATATAGTTCGCGACGCGATGATGGTCAATAACTGAAAGTTTAAGGCTAATTCATGCAGATTGATAATAGTGGTTCAGATATTGCGCCACAGTTCGTATAATCACAGTATTTACTGACGGCTTCGGCCCACTTTACCATTAGGTTTTAGATGAATTATCACGATGCTCCACCGCCACAAAACTTTGATGAACTTGCCGATTGGCTATTAACCGTTGATAGCCAATTTTCGCCCTCTGAGCTGCATGGGGCTATCGCTGGTGCTCTTTGCGGTGCATTGCGCCTACCTGGTGCCCGTTGGGCGCAGTTTGGCTTTGCTGTAATGGGCAGTTCAGAAGCGATTAATCGACAATTTAGCGAGCTTGCTGAGGCTGTGTTGGGAGGTTTAGCACGAGATCAGTTTGAGTTGTTAAGTGGCGAAGACATGGCTTTTCAGCCCTTTTTACCCGATGACGATGAAACAATAGAGCAGCGTACCGACGGATTAAGTGATTGGTGTCGAGGCTTTTTAGGCGGTTTTGCCGAAGCGCAGGCTCATCAGCAGAAAAATGCGCCACAAAATGACTCGGGTAAAGCGACATTAGAGGCCTCATTACCAGAGGCCGTGCAAGAATCGTTGAGTGATTTAGCGGCTATAGCACAGGCAACCGTTGAAGATGATGAATACGATGAAGATGACGCTGAGTTAAGCGATGATCCGCTTGAGCTAGATTCGCTCTTAGATGAAGATGGAGAGGCCTTTGAATTTGAAGCTGCCGACGCTGAAGCAGCCGAGCGTGATTATATGGAGATTATTGAATACGTACGATTGGCTTCGATGACTGTCTTTAGTGAATACGGCTGGGTTGAGATTATTGATCAGCAGCAGCAAAAACAACCATTGCCTGCGTCTGATCAGCCCTCCCCACCGGGAGCCACTAAGTTTTTTAAATCGGGCAATAAAACCATGCACTGATTTTATGCCGTCAAAGGTTTATTGCCTAAATGAGCCAACCGGAGGCATAAACCAAGTGGTGCCATGCAGCGTATTATTCATATGATTGCTGAAGTGATGGCTCCGCTATTAAAACAGGCCTAAAAATATATTTAGGCAGTAAACCCAAAGACAGCAAATAGAAGATTCATAGACCCATGGCAAAAAGAAATAAACCGGCAACAACATCAACCATTAGCAAGCGTGAGTTTGAGCGACGTCGCCGTGAGCTTATGCTACAAATGGAGCCGGATAGTATTGCGATACTGTCATCGGCTAATACGGTTATTCGTAATCGAGATGCTGAATTTAAGTTTCGACAAGATAGCGACTTTCATTATTTAAGCGGATTTAATGAGCCTGACGCAGTATTAGTGTTAGTGCCGGGACGTAAACATGGCCAGTGTTTATTCTTCTGTCGTGAGCGTAATTTAGAGCGAGAGTTATGGGATGGTTATCGCGAAGGGCCAGAAGGTCTGTGCCAGAACTTTGGTGCCGATGATGCTTTTCCGATTACGGATATCGATGATATTTTGCCCGGCCTAATGGAAGGCCGGGAGCGTGTTTATTATTCTATGGGCAAACGTCCCGAGTTTGATAAACAAGTGATGGATTGGGTAAATGTATTACGTTCTAACGCTAGATCAGGTGCGCATCCGCCAGGTGAGTTTTTAGATCTTGATCATCTTTTGCATGATATGCGTTTATATAAAAGCGCAGCCGAATTACGAGTGATGAAAGAAGCGGCCGATATTTCAGCGGCAGCACATACGCGAGCAATGAAATTTTGTCAGCCAGGGATGATGGAGTATCATCTTGAAGCAGAATACCTGCATGAGTTTGCGGCTAGTGGTGCACAAGCCGCTGCCTATAACTCTATTGTGGGCGGTGGTAAAAATGCTTGCGTCCTTCATTATGGTGAAAATAATGCCATGCTCCGCGACGGCGATTTAGTGTTAGTTGATGCCGGCTGTGAATTGAACTGTTATGCCTCTGATATCACGCGCACGTATCCTGTTAATGGGCGCTTTAGCAAAGAGCAGCAAGCGTTATATGAAATTGTATTGGATGCGCAGATTGCGGCCATAGAAACGATTAAGCCTGGCAGTCATTGGAATCATTCACACGATGAAACTGTAAAAGTGATTACGCAGGGATTGTTGAATTTAAATATTCTTCAAGGTGATTTAAAAACATTAATTGAGGCAGAGGCTTACCGTCCTTTTTATATGCACCGTGCGGGTCATTGGATTGGTATGGACGTGCATGATGTCGGCGATTATAAAGTGCATGATGAGTGGCGAGTACTTGAGGCCGGTATGGTCATGACGGTTGAGCCTGGCATTTATATTGCTGCCGATAATAAAGATGTAGCAGCTAAATGGCGTGGTATTGGTATTCGAATTGAAGATGATGTAGCTGTAACGGCAGACGGTTATGAGGTGTTAAGCCGTGATGTGGTTAAATCGGTTAGTGATATTCATCAATTAATGCGACCTTCGACGAGTCATGTTTCATCCGACCCTGCGCAAATTGATTTTATTGGCGCAATCGATGATGGTGTAAAAGTTATAGCTAAAAAAGTGGCTGCTAAAGAAAATAAAAAAGCAATTAAAAAATCCACTAAAAAAGCTACTAAGAAAATCGCCAAAAAAGTAGTTAAGAAGATTCCAAAAGAAGTTGTAAAGAAAAATATCAAGAAATCCGCTTCGAAGAAAGAATCGATAGTAAAAAAATCGTCCGTCAAGAAAAAAATAGCGGTTAAATTGATATCAAAAAAAGCGGTTAAGAAATCAGTTAAAAAAGTAGCAGCTAAGAAAGTAGCTGTTAAAAAGAAGGCGGTAAAAAAACCTGTGGCTAAGAAGGCCGTAGCTAAAAAATCGGTAGTTAAAAAGAAAAAAGTTAAAAGTAAAGTAATTAAAAGTAAAGTAACTAAAGGTAAAGTAATTAAAAAGGCTGTTGCCAAGAAAGGTGTTTCTAAGAAATCTATAGCTAAGAAAAGCGTAGTGAAGAAGCTAGCTAAGAAGTTGGTAGTTAAAAAGAAGATAGCTAAGAAGCCGGTTATTAAGAAAGTAGTTAAGAAGAAAGTGGTTAAAAAAATAGTTAAGAAGAAAGTTGTAAAAAAGAAAATAGTTAAGAGAAAGCCTATACGCGCAAAAAAACGGTCGGCTAAGTAAATATTTATGACAACAGATAACCTCCAAATTACACAGCGAAGCCATTACGATATAGTTATCGCTGGTGGCGGTATGGTTGGTGTAAGCTTGGCTTGTGCCTTAGCTAAAGTTGATAAAAAAAATGTGTTGTCTGTTTTGTTGGTTGATAGCTTTTCCGATAAGTGTTTATCGAATAATGACCATGCACAAGGTCCTGTTTATCACCCAAGTTTTGATGCTCGCTCAACTGCGCTTTCATTAGCCAGTATAGAAACTTATGAATCAATGGGTTTGTTACCTGCGTTATTGCAGCATGCTTCGCCGATTCGTCAAGTTCATGTTTCCGATCGCGGCCATATGGGCAGTACTTTATTAGATGCCAATGAGCAGAATAAAAATGCCTTTGGTTATGTAATAGAGAATCAATGGCTGGGCGAGGTACTGTTAAATCATCTTTCTTCCTTGCCTGCTATAGAGCGAGTAACTGGAGCTAGTGTTGGCAATATCCACCCAAAACAAGCGGGTGTGTCTGTCGATATTATTTCGAGTGCAAGCACTGTAGATGAACTCTCTAATCGTGAGCCCGCAACGGTGACGACCTCATTGCTAATTGTAGCTGATGGTGCGCAATCAGGTCTTCGCGACAGTCTCGGTATTACCGCAAGTGTTAAGCGCTATGATCAACGTGCCGTGATCGCCAATGTGCAAACACAATTACCGCATAACGGTCAGGCTTTTGAGCGCTTTGTTGCGGATGGAGCGGTCGCATTTTTACCTTTAATTGATTTACCTAATAGTAAAAACCGAAGTGCTTTAGTGTGGACTATGCCTACACACATTGATGATGATAAAGATAAGACATTACTTGACGATGAAGCATTTATTGCTGAATTACAAAAAGCCTTTGGCCACCGTCTCGGGACTATACAAAAAATTGGTCAGCGACAGAGTTATCCTCTGGCTTTAACCATCGCCGATGAAGTGGTGAGAAATCATATTGTATTAATGGGTAATTCAGCGCATTCATTGCACCCAGTGGCTGGGCAAGGGTTTAATCTTTCGCTTCGCGATATTGCCGCATTGGTAGAGCGTATTGGTGGCGCTATTGAGCAGCAAAAAAATATTGGCTCTTTGGCATTGTTAGAAGATTATGCCGAAGCGCAGATTAAAGATCAGAATCTAACGATTGGCTTTAGTCATAATTTAATTGAATTGTTTGGTCAGCAAAATCTGCCCGTACAGCTCGGAAGAAACTTAGGTTTGTTAGGATTGGATTTGTTAGCGCCGGTTAAAAATCGTTTCTCTGATCGCGCAGCAGGCATCACAGGTAGAAAATCATTACGATGAATGAATCATTCGATATTGCGATTGTTGGTGCGGGCTTGGCAGGCACAGCGCTTGCCTGTGCATTAAGTGCAGCAGCTGCATCGAAGTCGGGGCCATTACGTATTGCTTTAATTGAAGCAAAAATCATAAAAAGCGATTGGCCAGAATGCAATGAAGGTATTCATGGCTTTGATTCGCGTGTAAGTGCATTAACAGTAGCTTCTCAAGCTTTCCTTACAGACATAGGTGTTTGGCCGGCGATGATTCGGCAGCGTATTAGTCCATTCGAAAAGATGCAAGTATGGGATGCCGAGGGAACGGGTGCGGTGAGTTTTGATGCGGCGGATGTTCGCGCACCGGTTCTAGGTCATATTGTTGAAAATCGCGTAACGCTTGCCGCTTTAGTTAATCAGCTTAAGCAGTCGCCAAATATTAAAATTTTTGATGGCCAAGCTGTTGCCCATTTACACTTGCCAGAAAAACCAGAAGATGAAACGCCAAAACTCACTTTAGAAGATGGCACGGTTATTCATAGCACATTAATTGTTGCTGCTGATGGCCCAAACTCGCCATTGCGAGAGATGGCAGATATAGATGTGCGAGAGTGGTCTTATGAGCATGACGCCTTAGTTTGTACTGTGAGTGTTGAGCAGCCACATCAAAAAACTGCATGGCAACGTTTTACATCCTTTGGGCCGTTAGCTTTTTTACCTTTAGCTACTAATACTAACGATAAAAATTATTGTTCAATTGTTTGGTCACAAACGGGCGAAAAAACAACAGCTGCCATGGCTATGAATGATGAAGATTTTTGTGTTGCGCTTAGTCGAGCATTTGAAAATCGTTTGGGTAAAGTCACCGCTTGCTCAAGCCGTTATAGCTATCCATTGCAGCAGCGTCATGCCGTAGATTATACGAAAGCGGGCTTCGCCTTAATTGCGGATGCAGCGCACAGTATTCATCCTTTGGCGGGTCAGGGCATTAATTTAGGCTTGGCCGATGTTAAAGTGTTATCAGAATGTATTTTAGCGGCACATGCGCGCGGTCAGAGTGTCGGCGATATCGCTGTACTTAATCGTTATCAGCGTCAGCGTAAGGGAGATAACCTTGCGATGATGTCAGCAGTCGAAGGTTTTAAGCGTTTGTTCGCGCCCATTCCACTGCCGTTACGTTGGTTGCGTAATTCAGGAATGAATTTTTTACAGCAGCAAACCAAACTCAAAAATCGTATTATTAAATATGCCATGGGTATTATTTAAAATGTCAGAAAAAATAGAGCCGCTTTATGAATAATCATTTTTTTGCTTACCTAAGTAAAATGCGTTGGATTTATCGCTGGGGCATGAAGCGTAATGCCATTCAAGAAAATGTTATGGAGCACTCTTATGAAGTATCAGTGATTACTCATGCATTAGGTCTTATTGGTAATCGGTTTTACGGTAAAAATATTGATGCTAATGCAGCAGCAGTGGCTGCGCTTTATCATGATTCATCTGAGGTGCTTACGGGCGATTTACCTTCACCGATTAAGTATCACAATAAAAAAATTCGTGATGCCTATAAAGAAGTAGAGTATACCGCTGAGCGAGAAATGCTTTCGACGTTGCCAGAAGCGCTGCGCGATGATTACCGAGGGTATTTATTGCATGACGAATTATCAGCCGAAGTGACTATGTTTATTAAAGCTGCCGATTTGATTGCCTCACTTATTAAGTGCAAGGCTGAAATTAAAGCAGGTAATGCCGAATTTGTTAAGGCAGTGGCAGATACTGAGGTTCGACTAAAGGCGATGGCGATGCCAGAAGTGGACTATTTTATTGAAACTTTTTTACCAAGCTTCGATCTGACGTTGGATGAATTAATTACCCCAGGTGAGGCGGTTTTCACCGACGGTGGAACTGATCAACCTGAGAGTTAAGCATTGGTTAGATTATTATAGCCAAGCGGTTTCAACGTACAGATAAGCGATGCTTATGGATAGCTAAGAAGTTGTTATGATTGGCTAGGTAGTTATTAATATAAAGAGAGTATTAACCGGTTAGAGCCAAAAATTTAGCATTGTTTTTCGGCTTGCCCAAGGTAGAATGCACCACTAAGATTTAGCCTTTGGGGTTAATATAAATTTAATTGACTGTTAGTAGCTTTTTAATAGCTATAGCAGCTTTAGTTACTGATACATTTTTAGGAAAGAGCAAATGAGTGATTTACCTTCTGAATTACGTTATGCGGCAAGCCACGAATGGGCTCGTATAGAAGAAGACGGCACCGTCGTTATAGGCATTACCGACCATGCGCAGGCCCAATTGGGTGATGTGGTTTATATTGAGTTGCCAGATATGGGGCAGATATTATCAGCGGGTGATGAAGCCGGTGTGGTTGAATCAGTTAAAGCAGCTTCTGATGTATATGCACCTATTTCAGGTGAAGTTGTTGAGATTAATGAAAAGCTTGAAGATGAGCCAGAAACAGTTAATAGCGAGCCTTATGAAGACGGTTGGTTTTATAAGCTTAAGCCAGCAGATACTGCTGAGCTAGACGCCTTAATGAATTCAGATGCCTATGCTGAAGTCGTTGCTGGTGAAGAGTAATTGATAGACGAGTTATTTTTTAAATAGTCATTTAGAGAATAGTGATTAAATAAAAAAGGCCTCTTTTTAGAGGCCTTTTCTTTACTCATTTTTTGAGTGGGCTAAATGCGCATGTTTTCGATTACTACAATATTTTTTTAGTCCTATCTATAGCACGAACATTCACTGAATAATCGAGTAACGCTAAAGCTTTTTCATAACCACTTCAGCCGCTGTTAACGTTGCATCAACAATATCGCTAGTATGAGCGCCGGATACAAACCCTGCTTCAAAACTGGCCGGAGCTAAGTAAACCCCTTGCGCTAGCATGCCATGAAAAAATTGATTAAAGCGTTCGTTATTGCCACTCATGACTTGTGCGTAGCGTGTCACTTTCTTTTCTTCAGTAAAGAACATTCCAAACATACTGCCCACATGATTCGTCGTAAATGGAATGCCACATTGCTTAGCAACAGACTCTAAGCCTGTCGTTAACTGCTCTGTGCTGGCAAATAGTTTTTCATAAAAACCGGCTTCTGATACTAAGTTTAATGTCGTTAAACCTGCAGCCATTGCAACGGGATTGCCCGACAAAGTTCCCGCTTGATAAATAGGGCCGGTGGGAGCTAACTCTTCCATAATGTCGCTTCGTCCACCAAAAGCACCAACTGGCATTCCGCCACCAATCACTTTTCCAAGCGTCGTTAAATCGGGTGTTATGCCGTAATGGCCCTGCGCGCCTTGAGGGTGAACTCGGAAGCCAGTCATTACTTCATCAAAAATTAATAATGCACCCGATGCGTCACAGACTTCTCGCAGTGTCGATAAAAAACCATCAATGGGCGGTACACAATTCATATTGCCAGCCACTGGCTCAACGATAATACAGGCGATGGTATCGCCTTTTTCTGCGAATACGGCTTTGACTTGCTCAATATCGTTATAGGTGAGATTTAATGTATGTTTAACTAATGATTCAGGTACGCCAGGTGAGCTGGGAACACCGAAGGTTAGCGCGCCCGATCCTGCTTTTACTAAGAGTGAATCGGAATGGCCGTGATAGCAGCCTTCGAATTTAACGATGGTATCGCGACCGGTAAAGCCTCGTGCTAAACGAATTGCGCTCATAGTAGCTTCGGTGCCGGAACTGACCATGCGCATCATATCCATGCTGGGTATGATGGATTTAATTCTTTCTGCCAAGGTAGTTTCAATTTCTGTTGGTGCGCCAAAGCTCAAGCCGTCTGCCATTTTGGCTTGTACCGCAGCAATAATTTCAGGATGTGCATGGCCTAATATCATTGGCCCCCATGATTGCACGTAATCAATATAGCGATTGTTATCACTATCAACTACATAAGCGCCCTTTGCTGACTGAATGAATAAAGGCGTACCACCAACTGCTTTAAATGCTCGTACAGGCGAGTTGACGCCGCCAGGAATGGATTTTTGGGCTTGTCGAAACAGTTTTTCTGAAATTGGATTTGCAGTCGTTGTCATTACATTATCCGTACTATTTAAGGTGAAGGGCAGGCGAAGAGTGAAGTATTCATCGCTATAAATAATCGTTATTGGTCAATTGATTTATCTAAAATTTTAAAAAAACCGTCATAGATGTAATTCTACCTTAACCCGTTACAAATTTAGACATTTAGTTATGAGGCAAAAGTAATACTGATGAGCGCCGTTATTGGATCATCCTATGGGTAATTTGTTTAAAAAATATGCGTTAGGTGAGGGCCTAAATATAAAATGAAATAAAAATGGTTGAATAGACGTCTTGGTGTTGGGTATAAGGTCAATGAAATCGAATGATTGTTAAAGCTATGACAATATTGGGAACGTTTAATCAATTAATTGATCCATAAGTCATTGAGATACGCATCATAATGATTGGAGGTAAATTTCACTAGCAGATCCATTTTTGACTCAAAGATCGCTATTGATGTAGGTAAATGAGTGTAGGTATACGGGTATAGTTAAATGAATATAGGTAACTGAAAACAGGTAAATAAATACAGGTAAATGAATATAGATAAGAACGTTATAGGCGAACGGACTTTTCGATCGAATAATTTATAAGTCAGCGGGCGTAGGGTCAGCGGGCGTATGACTAGCCTAATTATAAAGAATGTTTTGTTGTTATGTCGATGAAGCGACAGTATTTAAAAAGGTAAAGGGATCATACGTTATGGATAAAGAGACTTTATTAGAAAAGGTGCGTCATTCAGACCAGCTGCCAATACTACCTGATGTGGCGGTGCGCATTATCGATATGAGTAATGACAGGGAATTATATGCTGCAAAAATAAGTGAGGTGATTGCTAATGATCCCGTATTAAGTGCGCGCTTATTACAGGTCAGTAACTCTTCGATATTTCCTTTTCGCCGTGAAATTACTAACTTGAATCAGGCTTTAGCAATACTCGGCATTCAACTTACTATGAGTATAGCAATTGGCTTTGCGATTATAGATATGATGCGAAGCTGTGAGTCAAAAAATTCTGGTTTTAATCATGATGCTTTTTGGCGTAAAAGTGTATTGGGCGCTATTGCCGCTATTGAAATGCGTAGCGAACTAAATGGTGTCGAGCAAGGTGATTTGTTTGTTGCTGCGTTAATGCAAGATGTCGGCATGATTGCGCTAGAGACCTTTGAGGGACAAAAATATACACAGCTGGTTAACGGCGCGAGAAGCCACTTAGATTTACTTGAGTTAGAGCGGCGAATGTTTGGGGTTGATCATGCTGAAATTGGTGCTACGATATTAGAACGTTGGCGCTTGCCTGCTATTCATATTAATGCTGTTCGCAACAGTCATTATTTTTTAGAAGCAAAGTCGATAACCGAATTAACAGAGCTGGAGTATGCTGTGGCGCTATCAGGCATATTAGCTGAGCAGTGGGTCAATGAGTCATCGAATCAGCAAGCGTTAGATGATGCTATTCAACGAGCACTAGAGCGCATTGGTGATCAAGGTTATAAAAACATCATCAATAAGACTATGGATGCTGTCCCTGATGCTAATGAACTCTTAAAAATGAGTTTGTTGTCACCAGAGCAACTATCTAATATAAAACCTTAAGGCGACATGGATAAGTCAATTATTATTAATAAAAATAGCTTAAATAATTTCTCATAACGATGTTCTAAGCATGGTATCTCCAAGCGTTTTGTAGTCTAATTCTAGCCTGTTATAAGTGATGAGTTAGAGAGAGCTGTATTGAAAAACAAATGGTTTAAGCATCATGAATTTTGGCATCCTCGATTGTTTGAATTACCTTTCTATATCTATTTAGGTCTTTGTTGCTTAATTCAACGAGTGAGTATTCCTAACTTGGCCAAGGCTAATTCTGCGCTTGATCATGGTGAAATTGGAATTGGCTCAAAATTTCATACCCAGCAGCAATTTGATCAGCAGTTATTTTTTCCCACTACGCTACTCGCCGCAGGTTTAACCGTAAGTGAAAAATCCTCTGCTATTCGATCATTCGCTGCGCTGCATGGTTATCCATTAATACTCAAGCCGGATATTGGTTTGGTAGGAAAAGGGCTTATAAAAGTGATGGGTGAGCAAGCGGCCCATGAGTCTGCTCATAAAATATCAGGAAATTATCTATTACAAAAATTTACTCCGTTTACATTTGAGTGCGGTATTTTTTATACGCGTAAGTCGGGACAGCCAAAAATAACAGGTATTAACCAAAAACATTTTCCAAGTGTTATTGGTGATGGAAGAAGTGATTTACAGCAATTAGCGCAACAGCATTATCGTTATACGCATCACTGGGCGACATTTTTGCAGTATTTCGATTTGTCTAAAATTCCAATGTTAGGTGAAGAGGTATGCCTTTCCTTTATTGGCTCTCACACCATGGGGTGTAAATTTACGGATGATACTCATTGGTTAACTTCTGAGTTAGAAGCGAGAATTTTTAGTTTGTTTGAGAGTCAGCCACATTTTAATTTTGGTCGATTGGATGTTAAAGCCGAAAGCAAGGACGCCATGCTGCGTGGTGAATTTGTGATTATCGAAATTAACGGCGTATCATCCTTACCGACACATATGTTTGACCCTGATCATTCTTTATTCGAGGCCTATAAAATATTTTTTGAGCACGGTCGGTGTTTAGTGGACATTGCTAAAGAGCATAGACATGATGCTATGAATTTATTGCCATTACATGAGATTTTAAAAAGGGTCAAAAACAATCAAAAAAAGCTTGATGATTTGCATATGGATCTGAAAAGCCAACAAAGTTAACAAATATCTACCCATACAAATGTCTTCTCTGTATCGATCTTTTGATACGATAGGATTATTGAATTAATCGTCAATTAACATTCAGTTTTTAAAGGAAATAAAGATGAAGAAGTATTACAACACCCTGTTGCCCCAAGTGGTTGCATTAAGCGCTTTATTGACTGCATCTATAGGCGCTCAAGTAAATGCTAATGAATTAGAGCTTTCAATCAATGAAGAATTTATTGATTTACGCTTTACTAGTAATTATGAGCAGGACTTCGCTGGTGAGTTTTCGTTCATGCATGCAGACTTTAATGATTTATCTGCTGATCAAGTTAGCTATCGATTTTTTACCAGTGATAGCGAAACAGGTCTTCAATTAGGTGCAAAAGCGTTTTGGTTAGATGTTGAAGAAGAGGGTGGTTTTGGCATCGGCTTAGGACTGGGTGTTACACGTTCATTGTCAGAAAAAATGGATCTTGGACTGCAATTCCATTATGCCCCCGATATTATTACTGGTGGTGATTTTGATAATGTACTCGAATACGATGTACGATTGAATTTTCAAATGGTCGAAAACGGTTCATTCTTTATAGGTTATCGAAATATTGAAGCCGATAATGGAAGTGTTAATCTTGATGTTTATGATGATCCCTACTTCGGTTTGAAGTTCGAGTTTTAAATGGGCCGATGAATACAGTGATTACAAGTTAACATTGAAAAAAAATAAAAGGTAAAATAAAAGGAAAAATAATGAAATTAGAAACTAAGGCAATCCATTCAGGCTTTGATGATGATCCTACTACTCGTGCTGTAGCGGTACCTATTTATCAAACCACCTCTTATAGTTTTCGTGATACACAGCATGGTGCAGATCTTTTTGATTTAAAAGAGCCTGGTTATATCTATAGTCGTATCATGAATCCAACACTGGATGTGTTAGAGCAGCGTTTAGCCGATATGGAGGGTGGGATAGGCGCGCTTTGTATGGCTTCGGGCATGGCAGCAATTACTGCGAGCATACAAACCGTTGCCAGTGCGGGAGATAACATTGTGAGTGTGAGTGAGCTTTATGGCGGCACTTATAATTTATTTGCTCATACATTCCCGCAGCAAGGCATTAATGTACGCATGGCATCAGGAAATGATATTGCCGCGTTAGAAAAATTAATTGATGATAAAACCAAAGCGATTTTTTGCGAGTCGATTGGTAATCCAGCAGGTAACATTGTTGATCTTGAAGCGCTTTCTACAATGGCACATAAATACGGTGTCCCCGTTATTGTAGACAACACTGTTGCTACTCCTTATTTGTGTCGACCGTTTGAA
>Ga0115007_10000566_pt1 | contig 24444 bp, 20 predicted proteins | sample ArcOceMetagenome_2_FD_87166 | JGI IMG/M metagenome (GOLD analysis project Ga0115007, IMG submission 87166) | Marine eukaryotic phytoplankton communities from Arctic Ocean - Arctic Ocean ARC135M Metagenome | ecosystem: Environmental > Aquatic > Marine > Oceanic | place: Arctic Ocean | collected...
AGGTACTGGCTCAATCTAAAAAGAATGTCATCCTTACCATAGACCTGGATTTATTTAATGGGAATCTTAAAAAAGCAAGTGACCTGTTAACCAGCATACCAAAAGTATGGGCTACAAAAGCTATTGTAGACCGTGGTGTTTTAATGGTTTCGGCTCCCACAGTTACTCGGCTAGATAGGCGTATTCTTTCGGGTGAATTACTTATTCAAGTCAACGTGTTAGGGGACACTCTTAGCCTATTGTCTAACGCTGTTCGGGACCTGTCCAACTCTCTAGACAACCAATCCATTAAAGATCCAGCGTCAGGCATGTCAATCACAGACTTATCATATAAGCTAAATTTGGAAGACAAGTACCGGGTTTCAATCTTAAAAGAGCTTGTTGTGAAGAATGGTGTAGGCGTCAAGAATGAGGCTTGGTATAGAGGGTTCAGGCAAGCTCGCTTAGGAAAGCTAGAACGCGAACGAGCTAGCCTTGACCGCATGGTCGGTGTTTATGAACAGGCGTTGATTGAGTTTAATCAGCAAAGCAACAACCCTACTGGGAATTATGAAAACACTGCAAGCCAACCAGGAACCACTGTTCAGTATGGTGAGGGCGTAATTAATAGTCTTTTGACCTTAGGCTCAAAAATGTCTGATCCAGAGTATAGAAAAGAGCTATTAGGGAAAAAAATAGATATTTCAGTTAAATTACAAGACATAATTACTGAAATTGACTTTTATGGTTCTACAGCAAACCATTCTACAAACAGCATATCAGCTGATGAGATTAATGGGTTAATTACCCAATCCTACAACGAACTTGAAGCCATTCACTTAGCACTTTTGGGCATTCTTCAGGTGTCTAATCTAAGCAGTTTGGATGACAGGGGTGAGTTGTTTGACCTTGTTGGCAGTGTGAAGGAAAGCGTGTCTAGCAACTTGACCCAAAAAGTGGGGCTAAAGGCTATATTGGCATTTATTTTAGGATGTATGATTGGTGTGGTGGTGGTATTTATTAGGCGGGTTGTTCGCTAATTCCAACACAGTGAGTACCACGTCGGTGTTGCTTAACTTGGCCACTTAGATGAGCCCAGTTTAAACAGCCCACATAGATAGCCCTCTACCTAGACATAAGGTGGGTAGTGGGTCATGAAAATGCCTTGAGTCACTGCACTAGCAACATTCTTCGTCGTTAAAAATGACCGTATTTTACTCTACACGAAGCAGATCAATTCGTTTTAATCTATTTGCGAAGATTTATGGCGCATATATGCAAGTTAAACCTTGCTCTTAAATAGGTCACTCCCCGTATAATAAGGTCTTATTCGCTACTAATGGCTAGCTTACTATGTTGGTTGTTCGCCCTATTGGTCCACAAGACCAAGATGCCTTATATCAAATTGCGGTCGATTCTGGTGTAGGTTTTACCTCCTTACCCATTAACCGTGATGTTTTAAACGCAAAAATTGCCCACTCTGTGGCGTCTTTTGCCAAACCCGTGAGTCAACCCTATGACGAAGGTTACTTATTTGTCCTAGAAGATACCCTAACGGGTGAGGTGATCGGCACTACTGCTGTGGAAGCCAGTGTAGGCACTCGCACACCTTTTTACCATTATCACCGCCAAACTGTAGTCCATGCGTCACCTACCCTAGACGTACATAACAAAATGGAAGTGCTTACGTTGTGCAACCATTATACGGGTTGCGCCGAAGTGTGTACCTTGTTCTTACAAGAAGCACACCGCTGTGGCACCAACGGGCGCCTTTTGTCGAAAAGTCGTTTTTTGTTTATGGCTCAATTTGCCGAGCGATTTGGCACCAAAGTGATCGCAGAAATGCGGGGTGTTAATGATACCAGTGGTAACTCCCCTTTTTGGCATTGGTTAGGCACGCACTTTTTCTCTATGGAGTTTAAGCAGGCTGATTACCTAGTCGGCCTGGGTAACAAGGTATTTATTGCAGAGCTGATGCCTAAATACCCTCTTTACGTAAATCTACTTAGCCCTGAGGCCCAGGCAGTTATTAGCCATGTCCATGAAAAGACTCGGCCTGCTCTTCGATTATTAGAAAAAGAAGGTTTTCAGGATATGGGTTACGTGGATATTTTTGATGCAGGCCCAACAGTAGAAGCCCAGCTAAGAGATATAAGCTCGGTTAAAAACAGCGAAGTGCTACCCACTAAAATAGCCCAACCTAAACATGACGCAGAGTTGTTTTTAGTCAGTAACACAAAGCTAACAAATTTTCGCAGTAGTATTGTACCCGTATCGTTTGACGATCAGGGCAACGCAATTATTAGCCAAGAAACTGCTCGAGGCCTTGAGTTGCATCACCAAGACCTTTGCCGTTTAGTAGCCGTAAAGGCTTACTACAAAACTTTACAACGCCTGTAACTTTTAAAGGGAATATGTATGACTGTTGGTACTAAATCTGGTGGAGAACTAGTGGTCGATGCCCTAGAGGCCCACGGCGTTAAGCAACTATTTTGCGTGCCCGGCGAAAGCTACTTAGAAGTGCTGGATGCCCTGCACGACAGCACTATTAACGTGACTAGCGCTCGCCAAGAAGGTGGTGCTGCGATGATGGCAGAAGCGTGGGGCAAACTCCACGGAACGCCTGGTGTTTGTTTTGTCACAAGGGGCCCAGGTGCCACCAACGCCAGTGCTGGCATCCACGTGGCGCAGCAAGATTCCACACCCATGATTTTATTTATTGGTCAAATTAATAGTAAATTACGCCATCGAGAAGCATTTCAAGAAGTAGATTATGGCCAATTTTTGGGGTCTATGGCTAAGTGGGTTGCAGAAATAGATTCTGCAGATCGCATTACCGAAATGGTAAGCCGGGCATGGTCTATAGCCACCAGTGGTCGCCCAGGCCCAGTGGTACTAGTGTTGCCAGAAGACACTTTGGCTGGCACAGCAGAGAGCTTGGCCATTAGGCCTTTTAATACTTTAGAGACCTACCCTAGCCAGGACGATTTAAAGCGTATGGCTGAAATGACTGAGCACGCTGCAAACCCTATTTTAATATTAGGTGGTAGTCGTTGGTGCTCAGATTCAGTGGCAAAGGTAGAGGCCTTTGCAGAACGGTTTAAGGTGCCAGTGGCATGTTCATTTCGCCGCCAAATGTTGTTTAATCATCATCACCCCAACTACGCTGGCGACGTTGGTCTAGGCATAAACCCTAAGTTAAGTGCGGCTATAGCTAATGCAGACTTGGTTATTTTAATGGGCAGCCGCTTCTCAGAAGTACCCTCACAAAATTACCAACTGCTAGGGGTACAGGGGGCTAAACAACAGCTCATTCATATCCATGCCTGTGCAGAGGAATTGGGGCGGGTCTATCGTGCAGACCTTGCCATTCATTCCAGCCCTAAAGCATTAGCACAAGGCCTCGTTGAACTAACGGTTAGCCAAACGATAACGCAACGCCGCATAGATCACCTAATGCGTTGTCATAGCAACTACCAAAGCTGGTCTACCCTCCCAACTCAGACACACCCAGGTGAAGTACAAATGCCGGCTATCATGGCGCATCTTGCGGTAACTTTGCCATCTAATACAATTATAACCAACGGTGCAGGTAACTACGCCACGTGGATTCACCGCTTTTGGAAGTTTTCTGAATATGGCACCCAACTAGCACCAACAAGCGGTTCGATGGGCTATGGTTTACCTGCAGCTGTTGCGGCAAAAATAGCTTGCCCCAACACCCCTGTAGTGGCGTTTGCTGGTGACGGCTGTTTCCAAATGACCATGCAAGAATTTGGTACTGCAGTGCAAGAGCGCGCTGCTATTATTGTATTGGTGATCGACAATGGTATGTATGGCACTATTCGTATGCACCAAGAACGCCATTTTCCAAACCGCGTAAGCGCTACAGATTTAGTCAACCCAGACTTTTGCGCACTAGCACAGGCCTATGATGCCTTTGCTGCCAAGGTTACAAAAAGTGCGCAGTTTCCTCAAGCTTTGAGTGAGGCCATGGCTGCTAAAAAGCCTGCTCTTATTCATATAAAGCTGGATCCGCAAGCCCTAACGCCAGATCAGACCCTCAATCAAATTCGTGACGACGCATTCGGTCTATAAATCATCAATTTAGTCATCTAATCGCGACTAAATTTGGGTACAGGCTACTACCGGTAATACAACTCGGCTATGATGTACGAAATTTTACAACTTACCGGGAGCCTTTTATGGCCGAACTATCTTTAAGCCGCTCAAAGCGCATCATCAATGCTACTCTTGCCAGGGGTAAAGAACTTGGGTTTAAGCCATTATCTGTTGTGGTATTAGACTCAGGTGGCCATGTAAAGGCCTTTGAACGCCAAGATGGCGCTTCACCAGGTCGCTTTGCAATCGCCCAAGCCAAAGCTTATGGTGCTGTTATGCTTGGTATGCCTGGCAGTGCTCAAATGGCTAGGGCCGAAGCTCAACCTTACTTTATTGTTACCGCAAACGCTGCGTTAGATGGAAAAATGATTCCTGTTCCTGGTGGCGTGCTAATCCAAAACGAACGTGGCCAAATTATGGGTGCCTTGGGTGTCACTGGCGATACTTCAGATAACGATTTAACCGCTGCAGTTGCAGGTATCGAAAGTGTAGGCCTAGTGGCCAAAGGCTAACTATGGCATCATAAGTGCTCTAAAATGTCTATAAAAGCTCACCGATGACTCAACTCCTTCAAGCTTCAAAAGAACAGATGCAAACTTGGCGTCGTCACCTGCATCAGCACCCTGAAACTGAGTTCTCAGTTTTTGATACGGCTGCTTTTGTAATACAAAAACTCATTGAGTTTGGTCTTGTCGTGCATGAAGGTGTTGGCCAGATAGGTATCGTTGCTGAATTACGCAAGGGCACCTCTAGTAAGGCCATTGGATTAAGAGCCGACATGGATGCATTAGCCATTCAAGAGCTTAACGAGTTTTCTCATAGATCTCTTAATGATGGACGCATGCACGCCTGTGGTCATGACGGTCATACGACTATGTTGTTGGGTGCTGCCCAAGAATTGGCTCAACATGGAACGTTTGACGGTACAGTTTATTTTATATTCCAGCCCGATGAAGAACACGGCGCAGGCGCCCAAGCCATGATAGACGATGGGTTATTCGAACGTTTCCCCATGCAAGCCATTTATGGCCTTCATAACATGCCCGGCATGGCTGCGGGCCACATGTCGATGAATTCGGGTGGGGTAATGGCAAGTGAAGACAATTTTAAAATTGTCATTAAAGGCCGTGGCGGTCACGCTTCACAACCCCACCACCACATTGACCCGCTCGTTATTGGTGCCGAAATTTTGCTGGGGCTACAGACTATTGTTTCTCGCAGTATAAACCCAGAGCAACAAGCCGTAGTCTCCGCAACCGAGTTCATTACTGATGGTGCGGTTAATGTTATTCCAAGTACAGTTACCATCACAGGCGATTGCCGCAGTTTCTCTGAAGAGGTGCAAGATATTATTGAAGCTCGCATGGGGCAGCTGGTAGCAGGCATCTGTCAGGCCCACGGTGCTGAGCATGAATACACCTACGAGCGCGTATTCTGGGCCACCATTAACACAGCGAAGGAAACCCAAGCCGCAGGCAAAGCGGCGCTCTCTTTGCTGGGTGAAAAGTCGGTTGATTTAGCCTGCCGCCCTAAAACCATTTCTGAAGATTTTTCCAGTATGCTGCGCGTTAAAGATGGCTGCTACGCTTTTATAGGTAATGGCATTGATAGCGTAGGGGGCTGTATGTTACACAACCCCCACTATGATTTTAATGACGACATTCTAGAAACTGGCACGGCTTACTGGGTGACTTTAGTACAGCAAGAGTTAAATGCCGAAGCGGGTGTGGTGTGAATCGAAGAATGCCACCATTAAATGCGCTGAAAGCATTTGAGGCTGCCGCTCGGCATTTAAGCTTTACTGCCGCATCTGCAGAACTTAATGTAACCCAAGCAGCCATTAGTCACCAAGTTAGAACTCTAGAAAATTACCTGGGTTTAAACCTATTTAATCGTGCTCATCAGCGCCTAGCACTGACCAACGCAGGTAAGGCTTATTTACCTATGTTAACCACGTCGTTCGACTTAATAGGACAAGGTTACAAGGAAATTATTACTGATAAAACATCGACACATCTTAATATTAAAGCCCCTTCGTCATTTTCCGTACAGTGGTTACTCCCTAGAATAGCAGATTACCAAAAGCAACACCCCAGTATTGATGTGCATTTGTCAGCCCAAGATAACGACATTGGTTTTTTCCCTGATGCCTTTGATATTGAAATTCGGTATTTACTGGAACCTTGCCTCAAAAGCGACAGTACGTTGCTATTTGCAGAAGAAATATTTCCAGTTTGCAGCCCAGAGTTGTTGGCAGGCCCCGAGCCTTTGTTGCAACCATCCGACTTAGCCAATCACAAATTATTGCACATTAACTTTTACCCAGAGGACTGGGCCATGTGGTTAGCCCATGCTGGCGTTATAGGTGTTAACTCTGAGTTAGGTCATCGTTTTGATCAGTCTATGCTCACTTTAAAATCGGCTATCCATGGGTCTGGCATTGCCCTGGCTAGGTCCCCTATCGTCAATCACAAACTTGCCAATGGCTCTTTAGTAGAACCTTTTAACATCCGTTTAACCAGCCAAGGTGGCTATTGGCTCACTACCAAATCTGACCTAACCACCTGTCCCCATGTGGCCGATTTTAAGCACTGGTTATTGCAACAGTGCCATATAAGTTAAACCACCAGTAGCCATGCTCCACGCTAACGTGGTTGCGTATTGCGATCTTTGGGCAAGCGCTGAGATGGACCATTTTCATGGAAAAGCCATCCCGTTAAACTTCGGTCTTCATTGCGCATATGCCAGTTAAGCATCTTTTGCGCATAAGTTAGGGTCACCCCAATGTAATCTGGGTGTTGGGCTAAGTTATTGAGTTCACCTGGGTCATTTTGTAGGTCAAACAACAGTGCGGGTAGCTGATTAAAGTGTACGTACTTATAATTATAGTCACGAATCACTGCTAAAGAACACTCATCTAAGGAAAGCCCAAAATGATGCTCGGGGTTGCCTTGTAATACATCACGAAAGTCATATTCCCAATGCACGCACGTACGCCAAGCAAACTCAGACGTAGACTCAAGAAATGGCCTGAGACTAAAGCCATCACATTGCACCGGCGGTGTGGCGCCTAAAAGATCTAGTATGGTGGGCATTAGATCAATATTCTCACTAAACTTTGAGACCTGTGTACCGCGACTTTCATCCCATTTTGAACCTGGTGCACGAATAATCAAAGGAATGTGATAAGACTGGTCAAAAAAGCCTAATTTGCTTAATAGGTAATGGTCACCCAGCTGCTCTCCATGATCAGAGCTAAATACAATTAAAGTACTTTCCAATAAATTGCGCTTGGTTAAAAAATCTAATAAACACCCCATTTGTGCGTCTACCTCGCTCATCATACCGTAGTAAGTGGCCTTAAGTTGCTGCAGGTCTTCGTCATTAATAGTGGGCAACAAAGACTCACCATAACTTGGCTGTTGGGCTAATTTTTCGTCAATTAAAAACTTAACATAAGGGTGTTGAGCCTGCTCCTGAGCCAGGCTATAGTGCCTTATTGGTGGCTCTGTCTGTGCAGGTTGATACATACTATGGTAAGGCTCAGGCACTAAAAATGGTGGATGAGGACGCAACCAAGACAGGTGTATGAAAAAGGCGTTACCCTCTTTCGAATCGATGTATTGCATTACTTTTTCATTAAGAAAGGCAGTTTCTGTGTGTTCAGCACCGTATGGTGCAGGCAGGTAACCTACGCCCCGCTTATCTTCCTTATGTTGATCATCAAACTGACGATAAACCTCACCACATAGATCATCTTCTGGGGTCGAGTAGCCTTTATCGGCTAACCACTGTACCCAAGCAAGTGGCGCTTCAGTTAACCCTTGCCCTAAGCTGTAACCGGGCAGTACCGTTTCATAGCTTGTAAGTCGGGGATCATTTTCGCCTAAGTCGCGTGGGTCAAGGGCAGTATCTGTATAACCAAATAAAACGGGGTCGAAACCACATTGCCGAGCTTCCTGGGCTATATTGGTGAACCGCCGATCCAGCGGAGTGCCATTATTGCAAACCCGATGATTTTTTAAATACATACCGGTATGTATTGATGCACGGGAGGGACTGCAAGGGGTAGATTGGGCATAATGTTGAGAAAATAGCACCCCAGACGCTGCTAATTTGTCTAGGTTAGGTGTTTTGACTACCGCATGACCCAAGGCCGAAAGACAACTTCCCCGCCATTGGTCAGCAGTAATAAACAATACGTTTTTAATCATGTTTAGTTGCACTCTAGATTGATGACCCTTAATGACGCAAAATATAAACCACAGTGTGTTATTGCGTAATCAAAAATTAATAATACTCATGATGAAATATACTAATAGGCACATAATTAGGCCCCTAAAACGGGCCTTTAATCGGCTTTTCTGCCACATATTACCTATTCTAATTTGAACCATAAGATATTTACGTTTGACCCTTCAAGAAAAAAAACAGACCCTATTACCAATTTATTAATAATGCGTCGTCAGTTGGCCAGCTACAATGATAAACCGTTTCTTAACTACTATTGAACAGGCTTTACAACAATCTAGGGAGACTATTAAACGCTATTATCGTCAACGCATTATAGTGGAGTCTAAAGCGGATGCCAGCCCAGTTACCGAAGCAGATCGTACTGTAGAAAGCCAAATTCGCCAAATTATCAGCCAACGTCACCCCGATCATGGGCTTATTGGCGAAGAACACGGCTCCAAGCAAAATTTAGCTGCTTATAAGTGGGTCATAGACCCTATTGATGGTACTAAAAGTTTCATTTCAGGCATGCCAACTTTTGGCACTTTAATAGGCCTCACCCACCATAACCGGCCTAAATTAGGGGTGATTGACATGCCTATTCTTGATGAATGTTGGGTTGGCATTATGGGTGAAAAAACCACCCATAATGGAAAAACCTGTCACGTCTCACATGTTAAACAGTTGGCACAAGCCACTCTTTATTGCACGGAGCCTGAAATGTTTGATACGCCCCAGTTAGATAAATTTGAACAATTGAGTCGTTTAGTTTACCTGCGTCGTTTTGGTGGTGACTGCTATAGCTATGGTTTACTGGCTTCTGGGCAAATTGATTTGGTGGTGGAAGGCTCGTTACACTACTACGACATCATGGCGCTGATTCCTGTGGTAGAGGGAGCGGGTGGCGTTATTACAGACTGGCAAGGCAACATGTTAGAAGAGGGCTGGGATGGTCTTGTTGTAGCTGCAGCGACGCCTGAACTGCATCAAGCGGCCTTACATTTACTTAACTCGCATTAATTTTAACGACAGGCCCTTAGAGCCTGCATCTCACTTATTAAATCAATTCTTCCCAGCGATGACATGCCACATCATGTTCCTCCCCAATATTTTCTAGTTGAGGTTCGTCGCGCCGACAAATATCTATGGCTTGGGGACACCGGGTTTGAAACTTGCACCCAGGTGGCGGGTTAGTGGGTGATGGAATCTCCCCTTCTAATTTTTGGGCCAGGCTCTTTGCGTCTGGATCAAGAGAAGGAATAGCAGACAACAAGGCTTTAGTGTATGGATGGCGAGGGTTGTTAAATAATTCACGGGTAGGTGCTGTTTCTACCAACCGACCAAAATACATCACTGCCACGTGGTCACAGATGTGTGCAACAACACTAAGGTCATGACTAATAAATAAAAATGTTAAGCCCATCTCCTGTTGAATCTCTTTCAACAAATTGAGCACATCCGCCTGAATAGACACGTCAAGTGCCGCAACACTTTCATCAGCAACCACAAATTTAGGTTCTGACACCAAAGCCCGTGCAATTGAGATGCGCTGCCTTTGTCCGCCAGAAAAAGCATGGGGAAACCGGCGTAAATGTTCAAGGTTTAAGCGGCATTTGGTTGCAATTTCTCGCACTCTTCGGTCAGTTTCTTCCCTTGATGACGTCAGCTTCATAATTTCGAGGGGTTCTGCAATAATATCCCTTACGGTCATACGCGGGCTCAATGCTGCATAAGGGTCTTGGAATATTAATTGTGACCGAGTTCGGTAGTCTTTGAGTTCTTTAGCATCCATATTGGATAAGCTATAGTTAACTTCACCATCATTGAAATTAACAATACCACTGGTAATGGGCGCAGCTTTGAGCATCGCTCTGCCCAAGGTAGTTTTACCTGAACCCGACTCACCCACTAAACCAAAAAAACTCCCTTTGGTGATGTTTAGAGTGACATTTTCAACTGCTCGCACAACGGGCTTAGGGCCAAACAGCTTACCTCCACTAATAGGGTAGTGAACAGACACATCGGTAGCAGAAATTAACGTATCTTGCTTCATTTTGAGGCTCCTTGCTGATCTTGCTGGTAGATGTGGCAAGCCACCATGTGGTCATGGGAAATAGGCGTAAACTTAGGCACATCAACGCTGCACTGAGGACCCAAAAAGCTGCTGCAACGAGTACTAAAAACACAGCCATCTGGGCGTTCCAAGGGCGATGGTATATCTCCTGGAATAGGTGTTAATGGAGAATCTAGATCATCTAATCGAGGTAACGCCTTAATTAAACCCTGAGTATAGGGGTGAGACGGATTGCCAATAACCTGGCGCACAGGGCCTTTTTCAACCACTCGGCCAAGGTACATCACCGCAACCGTATCTGCAGTTTGGGCAATAACACCTAAATCGTGGGTAATAAACACAATGCCCATACCAAAATCTTTCACTAGATCCTTCATTAGATCTATGACTTGTGCCTGGATAGTCACATCTAGCGCTGTGGTCGGTTCGTCAGCAATGAGTAGCTTAGGGTTGGTAGATAGTGCCATGGCAATCATTGCCCTTTGGCGCATACCGCCAGACAACTCAAATGCATATTGCTTAAATCGGGTACTAGCATCAGAAATACCCACTCTATCAAGCATTTCTATAGACACTTCTTGTGCCTTAAGGGCACTCATACTTGTGTGGATCAATAACTGCTCCACCATTTGAGCACCAATAGTAATGGCTGGCGCAAAACTTGCCATGGGTTCTTGAAAAATCATGGAGATAGCACCGCCACGCACCACCTGTAATTCTTTGGCTGTCTGCAAGGACATGATGTCTACTGGGCCATTAGCCAAATGCAAAGTGATTTTACTATCTCCCCCATAGATCGAGTTACTCGCATTGAGTTTCATTAGGGCCTTAGCAGTCACTGATTTGCCAGAACCACTTTCGCCTACTAAACCCATAATTTCACCAGCTTCTAGGCTAAATGAAACATTATCAACAGCAGTTATACGACCTTCATCCGTATCGAAATCAAGGGTGAGGTTTTCTACATCAAGTAAACGGGTCATTTGTTAGTATCCGCGTAAGGGTCAGCAGCATCTCGTAAGCCATCACCAACAAAGACGAATGCTAGCACCAAAACAATAAAGAATATGACTGGAATAAAATACCACTGGTAGTTCAATAAGACGTCAGCACTAGTGACGTTTTGCAGCATTACCCCTAAGGAATTCACAGGATCTTTCAAACCCAGCCCAATAAAACTAAGCGCTGTTTCTGACAAGATCATATAGGGAAACGAAATGACCAAATCAACAATGATGTAACTGGTGAAACTGGGCAACAGGTGTCGTCGAATCACATGACTTGGCGAGGCTCCACACAGCTGTGCTGCCAGAACGTACTCTTGGTTTCGTTCGCTTAACAGGTGGGTACGGATGCGTCGTGCCAATGTTGTCCAACCAATCAGCCCAAGCACAAGTGAGATAAAGAAGAACCTTTCTTCAGAACTCCACGTGTCGGGGATAAATGCAGCCAATGCCATAAACAACGGAATGTTGGGAATGGTTCTTACCGTATCTGTTACCATTTGCAGAACAGAATCTATTTTCCCACCGTAGTACCCTGACACTCCACCAATAACCAAAGCCAAGAAAAACGCAATCAACACGCCTATTGTGCCCACTGCCATGGAGGTATTAATCGCCGTTAGCGTTCGAGAATATATATCCTTGCCTGTAGAATCCGTGCCAAAAATATGCACCATACCCTTATCCACACCAAACAAGTGCCGATCAAATTTTATTCCAAGGAAGGTGTACTCCATACCTCTGCTAAAAAAGGTCAGATAACGTCTGTCCTCTAGTTCAACTTTCTCTTCGCTCACCCAGCGAAAGTTAGTCTTGAATGAGCGGGATCGCTCATAGGTATAGACAAACGGCCTTATGGAGCAGCCATTATCATCACAAAAGGAAGGCACTTGAGGTGCACCGTTGAGGTAGCCCTTATCTCGGCCTGCAATGGTGGCATCATAAGGCGTCAAAAAAGGTGAAAATATACCAGAGAGAATCAGGATGATTAACACCCATGCGCCGGCCAAAGCAGATTTATTACGTTTAAATCTTTGCCAGATCAGCTGCCCTTGAGATGCGGTGAAATAGGCTTCTTTGAGCTGTTGATTGGTGGACGAGGCTGTATTTGTAATATTAGTCATGTCCATTATCCTACAATACTGCGGCGAATACGCGGATCAGTCAGCGCAAGAATGATGTCGGTCACAAAGTTGAGCGCCACAATACTCGCCGTCAACATAAAAATGATAGCCCCAGCAAGTTGTTGGTCGTTTGAGCGAGCCAGTGCCTCAATTAACAGAGAACCAGCCTCTGTGAGAGTTAGAATCAAGGCGACAATAGGCAACTCATTAAAGATACGGTTAAGGTCAAATCCTACCGAGTTAATAATAGGGCTCAGCGCATGCCGGGCTGGGTAGCGCATTAATAATCGACGGCCAGAAACCCCTCGCGCCGCTGCTGCAGTCACATAAAGCTTACCAATTTCATCTGACATTAAAGCCCGCACGGTTTGAATTGCAAATGCCGTTGCCGACCAACCAAGGATAAAGATGGGCAGCCAGGCATGGCCTAAAAAGTCCATCACACGATCTGTGGACCAGGCGGCATCTCGGTATTCCTTAGAAAATAACCCCGTCAAACTATCACCAAAGTAAACCGTAGAAAACAACATAATCATCAAGGCCAACAAAAAGTTAGGCAATGCCAAACCCAAGTAACTAACCAGACGTAAAGAGTTATTCAAAACCGCATTTTTAGACGTTGCGGCAATGATTCCAACAGGAATCGCAATGAGGTAAGCAAGCAATAAAGCAGATAGGCAAAGGCCAAGGCTCAGCCAAAATTTTTGCCCCAAAAGTTGTGCAATATCGACGCGGAGGATACAGCTATTGCCATATTCACCTTGAAAGGCGTTGATAATCCATGAGCCCCAGCGTTGAACATAGGGTTGATCTAGGCCTAAGCGTACACGCTCTATTTGGATATCTTCCGGTGTAATCACGGATCCTTGAGAGTTCTTAAATGCTACATACCGTTCGGCACAATCGCCTGGAACAAGTTCCATCAGAGTGAAGACTATAAACGACACCATCACAAGAGTGAGGATGGCTAGCATAGCTCTGACAGCGAAAAATTTGGAGAATTGCAACATGTTGGATTGTATCCCCGGAGAATTCGTTCGAGCTATGTTAGCTCGTTTATAAAAAAGCCGCGGGCAGAATAGACTACCCGCGGGGGTGTTATTTCAAAGTAACCGGGTTACTCGTCTAACCACCACTGTGTCGCACGGTACGGATAGGTCCGGTAGTACGCATAGGACTGAGTTTTGAAGTCAGCAAAGTTCTTCAGCTTATTACTGTGATAGATCGGTGCAACTGCTTTCACTGTACCAATGAACAGCAGGTTATCTACCACTGTATCAACCAAAGCTTTACCAATTGCGTTAGACTCGTCAGAGCCAGCAATTGCAGACTGGAAGGCATCAATACCCGCCATTGAGTCATAGACCCACTGAGGTGGTTTCACACCCGAAGCACCATCTGTATCAACATACTGCCCCCACAACATGCCTGATGTGTGGTTAAAGTAGTTGTCGAATGGTGGTTGAAACAGCTCCGAAATACCTAGGATAACAGCAAGTGGCTGACCCTTCGCGTAATAGGTAACATCAAGGCTGTTCGAAGACGCAGCAGAACGATACTCATCCGTTGTCACTTCTTTCACCGTATTGTTGATACCCACGTCACGCCAGTTTTGACCCGCAACCTCAACCAACTTGAGAGATCCACCCTGGGTAGCAATTTGCATATTCAGCACCAGAGTATCACCATTTGGCAATTCACGCATGCCATCACCATCTACGTCAAGCATACCCATTTCATCCAACAGAGCATTAGCCATATCTGGATCAAACTGTGCGTAAGATTGCTCAGTTTCTGCACTGATGAAACTAGGTGAAGGCGCGAATGCAGTATACTGCTGAGGTGCACCAAGACCGAAGTAGACCACTTCATTGATCTCCGCACGGTTCATTGCAACTGACATCGCCTGACGGAAACGGATATCACCAAACACTTTCCGTTTTTCCATATCTGCCGACGTCACATTGAACGAGAAGGTACTCATGGCAATTTCAGGTCTTAGGTCAACTGTGAAGTTGCCTTTTTCCTGGTTTTCAAGAAGCAGGGGCGCGTAATCTAAGTTCAGCGACTGAGCCTTATAGTCAACTTCGGAGTTAACTAGCTTCAAAAGACGAACTTCCCGCTCACCCACAAACAACTCATCCTGCTCATTGATGTATGGCAGCTGATTGCCCGCAGTATCAACCTGGAAGAAATAAGGATTAGCCACTAAGTGACGCCCTTCGGTATTTTCCCGGGTGATAATATGGCTTTCCAGAGTTGGCACTGTATCCGCAGGCAGACCTGCAACTAGATCAGGATGGGCCAGCATAGGTGTCGGAGTGTCCATCCAATCAGAGTTACCATAGTAACCTTTTATGGCAGCATAGCCGTTTTCAAAGCCATAGGACTGCGCAAGCGCGTCTGCACCAGAATTTACGTCTGGATGGAACTGACCAAGAAAGTGTTTAGGCTGAAAGCCCTGTGCATAGTGGTTGGCAAAGTGCGATAGCAAACCCGGTTTTGGGCTTGGGAGGTTAAATTGAATTGTTGTCGGGTTAACCACGACAAGGTCCATAACTTCACCACCAACAAGAACGTAATCCTTGGGTTTTTCACGAACGTTGCTGTCCGTAGCGATGTTGTCATACCAGAACTTAACATCTTCGGCAGTGAACGGTGCGCCGTCCGACCACTTGTGACCGTCGCGCAAGAAGAACGTCAACTGGGTGAAATCACTGTTCCATTGCCAACCTTTGGCAATCATCGGAACGATCGTTGTCAAATCGTCAGAATACCGCACCAGGTTGACATGGCGGGTTGACATAAAGTCAGAAGTGCCTGATTCCGTCGCGTTCGATAGCGCATCTAGCGTTCCACCGTAAGAACCAATGGAATCGTAAGGAGCTACTACCAATGGTTCTGAAGGCAGTCGCTTAGATAGTGGAGGCAATGAGCCATTACCCCTAATACGGGCATTGAGTGCAGCCGCTTGTGGATTACCATTAAAGGACATGGTACAGCTGCCGATTGATTCGAATTCAACTAACTCATATTGCTGCGGAAAAGCACCTTGGCCAATACCCATGGGATCAGCCACAGTGACAGGCGGGCAACTGGCCGCAGTTGCAGCACTACTCACTACTAAAGCAAGCAAGGTAGCTACAGGATAAATGAAAGTCTTCATAGTTATTCCTCTACACGTTATTATTATAAAAAGTCATTAAGCCAAGTTATGCTCGGCATTAATGTGACAAGTTTATTGTGCCAAAACAATATGACAGCAATATGTCAAAGTAGCAATAAGGGATTGTTAACAACCCATCAAAGTTGAAATGCCATTAATATAGTGCTGGCATTGCCTGCTTACTTGATACCTTTTAGGCGCATCCTGCGCCCCTGGTTAGGTTGCCAGTCATCTTTCGTACAGTCCATAATTTAATTGAACGAATACAAAACTGCAATTGGAATTTAATAATATCTCTGATGAATTAAACTAATCAGTATTCCAATACATCGAGGTTTCAACTGCCTCTATAAATTTATCTATGTCACTTGGCCATACGTCGCCTATGGTGCCAATGCGAAAACAGTCTGCTTGAGACACCTTACCTGGGTAGATCACAAAGCCTTTTTCCTTGAGCACTTCATAAAAGGTATTAAAGTTATAATTAGGGTGTTGAGGGTTATGAAACGAGGTGATGATAGACGATTGCAGTTTGGCATCTAACAAGGGTTTAAACCCTAAGCGCAGCATCCCCGTGACTAAGGTGGTTTGGTTTTCACTGTAACGGTGTTGTCTTGCGGCAATCCCTCCTTCTCCATCGAGCTCTTTTAGAGCTTCCGCGAAGGCTCGCACTACATGCGTAGGTGAGGTAAAACGCCACTTGCCTTGATTATCTTCCATGCATCGCCATTGGTCGTATAAATCTAAGCTAACAGAACGTGATAGACCCTTTATGGCAGTCATACTTGTATAGTTAGCGAGTACAAAACCAAACCCGGGAACACCTTGAATACACTTGTTGGCGCTGCTAACCAAGAAATCAATGTGTAGCTCTGCCATGTCGATAGCGGTACCACCAAAGCTACTCATAGCATCAACAATGTATACCTTATTATGTTTTTGAGTAACTTCGCCTATGGCTTTGAGCGGATTAAGCATGCCCGTGGTCGTTTCACAGTGAACCATAGCCACATGACTAATCTGTGGATCTTCTCGTAAAACTTTGTCCAGTGCCTGTGGGTCTGCATCAGCTAATTCGCCACTGTCGATTACCACTGTGCTAATGCCTAATTTATTAGCAATTTGATCAATTCTACGTCCGTACTCACCATTAACTAAAACCACTAGCTTTCCATCTACAGGGATCACAGAGCCAATAGTTGACTCCACGCTAAAGGTACCACTGCCCTGCATCAAGGTGGCTGTATAGCCAGGCTGAGACGTCGCTAAGTTGACCAATTGGTTACGGATCTGCTGCACTATTTGATTGTAATCCTTGTCCCAAGTACACCAATCTCGCAGCATTTGCCGCTTTACCCTGTGGGTCGTAGACAGTGGCCCCGGGGTTAACAACAAATATGGATTTACAACTTTATTAAGGTCTGTACCCTGCATAAATAGACTCCAAACTAGGCCAACAACGGCTTAGTAATTTGATCACCAAGGTAATGAATAGGTTTTTAGGTTGGTGTAGCTCTTCATGGCTTCGATCACACCTTCTTTGTAACCCATGCCAGAGTCTTTAATACCGCCAAATGGCGACATTTCTATGCGGTAACCTGGCACCTCCCAAATATTGACGGTGCCGGTATCAAGCTCTTCAATAAACCGCTGAATATAGTCCCAGCGATTGGTGCACACACCGTCTGACAAACCAAACGCTGTTGAGTTGGCCACTGCGATAGCTTCATCAATATCTTTTACTCGAATCACTGGGATGGGTGGCCCAAAGGTTTCTTCTTGCACTAACTCACAGGTATAGGGCACATTGTCCAACACAGTAGGCGAGTACAGAGCACCTTGCCTATCGTTACCGTAAAGCAACTGTGCACCCTTATCGACGGCATCAAGAACCCTTTTTTGAAACAACTTAGCTGAGGCTTCGCTGATTACAGTGCCAAGATCTGTGTCGGGATCCATGGGGTCACCATATTTTATTTTGCGCGCTTTTTGCACTAATAGTGACACAAACTCATCAGCTACTGAGTCGATACAAATAATACGTTTAACCGCAGTGCAGCGTTGTCCTGAGTTTTTTGTCGCTCCCGCTACAGCAAGCTCAGCCGCTTTATCTAAGTCTGCATCTTCCATAACAATCAAAGGTGAATTGCCACCTAGTTCGAGCACATGGCGCTTGTACCCAGCTGTTTTAGCAATGTGTTTACCCACAGGAACACCGCCAGTAAAGGTAATTAGTTCTATGTGCTCGTTGGTAATCATTTCGTCACCAATATCTTCTGGTAGGCCTGTAACCATGGATAACATTTCTACTGGCAAACCCGCTTCATAAAGAATATCGGCCAACAACAAAGGCGTCAAAGGCGTTAGTTCTGTGGGTTTACACACGACACAGTTATTGGTTGCAATGGCTGGTGCAATCTTATGCGCCACCATATTAAGTGGATGGTTAAATGGTGTAATGGCAGAAATGACTCTTAACGGCTGACGCAAAGTGAATATTTTTCGTTTCTTACCATGGGGCGTTAGGTCACACGAAAAAACTTGGCTATCATCCTGAATACACATTTGGCCAGCCAGCATAAACACATCATAAGCCCGCCCTACTTCATACAAAGAGTCTTTTTTGCAGAGCCCAGTTTCAAGTGTGATGAGGTCAGAGATTTCATCTTTTCTGGCATCCAGTGCTACCGCTGTTCGAAATAATATCTGTTGCCGTTCATAGCGTGTCAATTCAGATTTGTAGGCTGCACCTATAGCAAAGGCTTCAGCAACTTGGGCTCGGCTAGCCCTAGGTACCGTTCCAATAACCTGGTTTGTGTATGGGTAATGCACATCTAGGGTTTTACCCGTATCACCAGATACTTTACGACCTGCAATGCGCATGAGTTCCTGGCGTACTTCGGGTAAAGCTCGGTTAATCATATTCATTTTCTTTGGCTCCTAGCCGTGCACATGGTTAAGCACGACATTATATATATCAAAATTACGTAGGCGTCTATCAGCATCGATGCCACTCACAGTTTGGCTAACAATCAAAGGGACGCATTGTTCTGAAATACCTCCATGAGAACGCAAAGGAACATCTAAACCAGATAGATCATGACGCTCAGAAGTGGTGCCTAATACCTTGTTTATACTACTGACAACAATCACATCACCCATTCGGTCAGTCGGCAAACCAAACTTCTCACAGCCTGCGGCATTGTCAAAGGCCCCTTCAATACCCTCCATAGCCTGCAAATGAGCCAATACTTTGGCTCTATGTTCTGGCTTAAGGTAAACCGTAGCAAAGGAGCCCAACGCACCATGGTGCACTACATAAGGATCAGTAATAGGCAATATCACCCTGGTTTCATTAACACCCAACATGGCATCTAATTCAGTTTGTAAATAGATCACATCTGGATCACCGTCTACGCCATGTTTCACATTCATGCCATGATCAGCAGTGAGGGCAATACGAGCACCCAAGGCCTCTAGTTGAGCAAAATAACCATCCATCATTGCATAAAATGCATTAGCGCCATCGCTACCTGGCGCAAATTTATGCTGAATATAATCCGTGGTCGACAAATACATAATGTCTGGCCGCATAGTGTCCATTAACTTCACACCTGCGGCAAAAATAAATTCAGACAAGTCAGCACTGTAGACCGAGGGAACTGGCTTACCCACAAGCTCAACAACGCCATCAATACCATGATCAGAAAGTGTTGCTAAGTCGGCCTTTTCTGAAGAAAAACAGACCCCAGTGCCATCACCAAATGTTAGGCCATGGCCTAACATTTTGCGTAACTTATCTTTAGCAGTGACGATAGCCACCTTCGCTCCAGCGTGTTGAAAGGCGCTAAACAAGGTTCCTACACGGAGCAGGTGTGGCTCGTTCATCATCACTTCACGATCATTTTCTGAGTCGTAATAAAAGTTGCCACAGATGCCATGCACAGAAGGTTCCACACCCGTGGCAATTGACATGTTGTTGGGGTTGGTAAAGCTTGGCACCACACAATCGCAACGTAAGTCTGATCCTTGACCATTAATTATTTTTTCTGTCCAAGGCATTACCCCTGCCTTAACCGCTTCTTCTATATAGGCGGGTTCTGACCCATCAATACATACCGCTACCACAGGCCTATCAGGCCATTTATAAACACGGCCATTTACTTCAATTTGTTGTCTAGTTGTCATGAACTTTTCTCTATAAAATAATCTTAAAAAATAAACTCAGGATTTTGGCTATTCCAAACAGTGTAAAAGACAGGCAATATAAAGATCAAATCGATATTTTGTATAATTAATATAGGTATTGTCTATCAATTATTCTCACTTAAAAGCTTTTCATGCAGTTGCAACTCAAGGCAGCTTTACCAAAGCAGCAGCCAGCCTGCATCTAACCCAACCTACCTTGTCAGACCACGTGAGCGCTTTAGAAGAACGTTACGCTGTTAAATTATTCAAACGCCATGGCAGGGGTGTTATTCTCACTGCTATGGGGCGTTCGCTGCTGGAGCTCACACGGCGACAATACGCCATGGAAGTGGAAACCAAACAATTATTGTCTAGCTCTCAAGGCATGTTAAGTGGGCAATTACGTATTGCTGCAGACAGCCCTTTTTTAATAATGCCCTTGGTAAAAGAATTTTCGAGTCAGCATCCAGGCATTAGATTGGGTATGAATTTTGGCAATACCCAATGGGTTATTAAACAGCTGCTTGAAGGTCAGGTAGACATTGGCATTATGCCAGAACCTGGCCATGATGCGCGTTTGATCTCCATTCCCTTTCGCAAAGATGACATTATTTTTTTTGTCGGCAAAGGCCACCCTTGGGCAAAACGTCGCAATGTAGCACTCGCTGAAATTGAAGATCAACGACTTATTATCCGTGAGGCAGGTTCTTATACGCGTTTATTGTTTGAACAAGAGTTACATCGCCAAACAATTGTCAGCCAACACGTATTGGAAATTGGCAGCAGCGAGGGCCTGCGTGAGGCTGTGGCACTTGGGCTAGGTGTGGGCATTATACAAGCAGGCGAATTAACCTTAGACAACCGCATACAACCGGTGTTTATCCGCGATACTAAACTGCAAGTAATAGAGCATTTGGTGTGCTTAAAAGAAGCTAAAATGGTTCCTATTATTAAGGCATTTATCGATAAAATAACACCACTATGAGTGAGCATTGGGCCAAATACTATGATGCTAGGTAATGTCTTAATTAGTCATTAATTAGACCTTAGTGCCACCCAAGCTAAACCTTACCGCCCAGGGTTAAGGTCACTTGATCAGCTGCTGCCTTCACCTTAAACCCAATCACTGCCACCTGTAGTGGGTTAAATCGCACACTAGGTCCCGATACAGAAATACCTCCTACAAGATCACCCTGCGCATTACGGATTGCGGCACCTACGCAGCTCATGCCTTCATAACGCTCTTCTTGATCATAAGACCAGCCTCTATTGGCTGTAGCTTTGAGGTCGGCATAAAGTTCTGCGGGAGTAGATAGGGTCTGAGGTGTATATTGAGGTAGCCCTGCACTTTGTAATAATAACTCCAGCTTACGTTTTGGCATTTGTGCTAACAAGGCTTTACCAATGCCTGAAGCATGCATTAAGGCTCGCGTGCCTGCACTAAAAAAAGCTCTAACTGGGTTTATCGTTTCTACTTGCGCCACAAATACCACTTCCGCTTTATCCATTACGGCTAAGTTAGCGGTCTCACCTGTGGCTTGCATTAAGTTGCGCAGTGGCTCACGCGCTGCGTCAAGAAAATTAGTTCTGGTCAAGTAGGCGCTACCCACACGAAACGCTTCAATACCCACTTGCCAAAGTTGGGTGTTCTCATCGAAGTCCACAAAGTCATGTTGCTGCAGTGTCATTAGCAAACGATGGGCGCTAGACGCTGGCATACCAACCTGCACAGCCAAGTCACTTAAACTCACAGCACTATTTTGCGCTAATGCTTGCAGCAAAAATATACCTCTCTCTAAGGCTTGAACTGTTAATACATTAGCCAGTGAGGGTTCTGATCTTGGCCGCCCACGACCACGCTTAACTTCAATCACACTTATCTCCTATGTAAATACTAGAGTCGAGGCCTTTACCAGACCCAAGCCTGTGAGCCACATACTGTGCACACCTTACTAAATAAACAATAAACAAAGCAAAATTAATTTTCCATTTTTAATAAAAAATATAAAATGAAATAATTTAATTACATATTTTTCAATAACTTAATTGTATTAAAAACGTTATGGATTTATTTTCCAAAAAAATTGTTTAATCCAATAGTTATAGTCAAAATGGAGGTCCAATAAAAGTCAAAGAGGACGTTAATATGCAACATCAAAATCCCATATTTATTCCTGGCCCAACTAACACCCCTGATGTGTTAAAAGCTGCGATGAACATCAGTAACTTTGATCACCGTGCCCCAGACTTTGCAGATGACTATATCCCATTACTTAACGACCTGAAAAAAGTGTTTAACACTGAAACAGGCCAAGTGCTGATCTTTTCTGCTACTGGAACTGGTGGCTGGGAAGGTGCTATAAGCAATACACTGAGTGCAGGAGACAAGGTTCTCATCGCCCGTTATGGCATGTTCAGCCAACGTTGGATTGACCTATGCCAGCGCTTTGGCTTAGATGTTGAGGTAATTGAGTGTGAATGGGGAACAGGTGCCCCTGTTGACGAATTCGCCCGTCGTTTAAACGCCGACCAACAAGGTGACATCAAAGCGGTGTTAGTCACTCACAATGAAACAGCTACTGCGGTGAAAAGTGATGTACATGGGGTACGCCAAGCTATCGATAATGCCAACCATAGCGCTTTGTTAATGGTAGACGCTGTAAGTTCGCTAGCCAGCATGGACTTCCAAATGGATGCTTGGGGTGTAGATATTGCAATTACTGGCGCCCAAAAGGGCTTTATGCTGAACACTGGTCTTGCCATCGTAGGGGTAAGTCCTAAAGCCATGGCAGCCACACATACGGCAACCTTACCACGCTGTTTCTTTGATTTTAACGACATGGCTAATGCCAATAAAATTGGTAGCTACCCTTACACACCGCCAGTACAGCTATTTAATGGATTGAGAGCTAGCGTTAGCCTATTACTTAACGAAGGCATGTCTAACGTATACGCCCGCCACCATCGCATTGCAGAAGGGGTGAGAGCCGCCGTTAAGGCATGGGGGCTAGACCTATGTGCCCAAAGCCCGGAACTTTATTCTGACACTGTAACAGCCATTATGGTGCCTAAAGGCAAAGATTCTAATTTAATTACCCAGCATGCCTATAACGCTTATGGGGTATCTTTTGGCGGCGGCTTAGGAGAAATGGCTGGCAAGCTTTTCCGTATAGGTCACTTAGGCGCAATGACCGATGTGATGGCATTGTCTGGTATCGCCACCGCAGAGATGGTGATGGTAGACCTGGGATATGACATTGTATTAGGTTCTGGAGTTGCAGCGGCGCAGAGCGTTTATCAGCGTGGCGTGAATTAACCCAGCTATTAATAGTAACCAGGTCTGTGATTAGAGTGGCTGTCCTAAGCAGCTACTCTAATCACAGACTTGTTATTTTAATTAGTTTTAGCTAATATTAAAAATTAGATACAACTGATGAGATAACGAATGGCTTACACTGAAAAATTTCAAACCCTGTCAGATCAGGCAATGGCTCGCGTTGACGCAGTGGAACCTAGCCAGGTTGATGCACTCGTTGGTGCAGGGGCTATTTTACTCGACATCCGTGACCAAGAAGAACACGAAAAATCCAACATTATCGGTTCAATCAACCTCAGTCGAGGTCGGTTAGAAATGAACATTGAAGGCATCATTCCCAACTTAAACACCACTATCATTTGTTATTGCAACGCTAATAACCGAGGCGCGTTATCTGCAGCCGCCTTGCGAGACATGGGTTATAATAACGCGATGTTTATTAGCGGTGGCAGAATGGCCTATCGCGCTTTAACGAAGGAATCATAAGTTTATGTGGGATCAACGTTACGCAAATAAAGACTACTTATTTGGCACTGAACCTAATGAGTTCTTGCAGGACAATGTTGCCCTACTTCGCAGTAAAAAGGTTTTGTGTCTAGCTGATGGAGAAGGCAGGAACTCTGTTTACTTGGCAGGTTTAGGCTACGATGTTACAGCGGTAGATAGCTCTAAAGTAGGTTTAGAAAAAGCCCAACAACTTGCCAAAGCTAAAGGTGTAACAATTACTACTGTGCACGCAGATTTAGCAGACTATGACTTAGGCACAGAGCAGTGGAATGGCATTGTTTCCATTTTTTGCCATCTACCCCCTCAACTACGCCAGGAGCTCCACAAAAAAATATACCCAGCCCTAATCACTGGCGGCGTGTTGCTGCTAGAGGCTTACACTCCCAAACAACTTGAACTTAAAACAGGTGGCCCTCCAGTGGCCGCGCTGACAATGCAAAGTGCGCAGCTCATTACTGAGCTTATCCCCTTGCGTCTTGACCTTAACCAAGAAATGATTCGTGATGTGTATGAGGGTAGTGGCCATACTGGTAAGGGAGCAGTCGTCCAAGTAATTGGTGTGCGTTAAATCGCTATGCGTCTGAAACACACACCTAATTAATTATTTACTTTTCTACGCGCAATAAAAAACCCCTAGTCTGATTAAGGCTAGGGGTTTTTTAGTACTGAATGAGGTGCTTGGCGATGACCTACTCTCACATGGGGAAACCCCACACTACCATCGGCGCTAA
>Ga0115007_10000569_pt1 | contig 24390 bp, 22 predicted proteins | sample ArcOceMetagenome_2_FD_87166 | JGI IMG/M metagenome (GOLD analysis project Ga0115007, IMG submission 87166) | Marine eukaryotic phytoplankton communities from Arctic Ocean - Arctic Ocean ARC135M Metagenome | ecosystem: Environmental > Aquatic > Marine > Oceanic | place: Arctic Ocean | collected...
CGGTACCTGCCATCAACGGCGCGCCCACGATGTAGCCCGGGGCTCCGCTTTTGGGAACCGCGGTGACGCCGGATTTGACAAACTCCACGGAGAACTTTTGTCGCAGCGAGTTGGGGGCGGCGGATGCAACCGCGCCGGCGTCTTTGTTCGCGACATCATGCAAGCCGTCAGGTAATAACGCGTCGACGTACACGAGATCGGCGCTCACCGCGGAGATAGTTCCCGAGCCGTCGTGCGTGATGGTGAAGTTCGCTTCCGCGACTGCGAAGGTGCAATTTCCGTTAGTCTTGTTCCAAACCGCCGCCGGGGATGTGGTGTTGGCATCCGCCGTCAACACCTGCTCGTACCCGCCCACGCGCGAGCGGTACTTCATGGACCTCACCGTGGGTACCAGATACGTCGGCGCACTTCCTTTGGTGTTTGCGATTCGAAGGGAGTTGATCAGGTTTGCGGAGTTCAACGTCGACGCTTCGCACGCGCTGGCGACGTTCGCGAGGTTAACGTCGCACTCCGCCGCGTCTTCGTCAATCGCCGAGGGTAAATTCAAGCCGAACCCAACCACGTTGGTGTACCCGCAGGCCCCGGAAAAGGTCTTCCCGGGAAGCGTGAACACGTTCCCGGGCGCACCCATAGCGTTGATCGTGTCGTTGACGCGGTATTGGCTCGACGCGTCGGCGGCGGCTTTCGCGGCCGCCGCCGCCGCCGCAACCGCGGTGGGGTCGGGGATGAAGAACTTGCCAATCTCCCTCGACCGAGCCGTGGCGAGAGCATCCGTGGTGGCGAACCCTGGGTTCGTGAAATACTTTCCCAGCTCAGCGCTGTTGCTGTCCACGATGCACAGCTGTTGCGAGAGGAAGGACATGGACGCCTGGTTGTTCGTCACGACGCTCAACGTGCTGCTCGACTCGAGGTTCACGCTGGACACCGCGCTGACCGGGACGCAGTAATCCAGGGAAGGCGGAGCGGGACCTTCGTCCAGGCACACCGTGAGCGTGGTGTCATCCGAGCGTGCGGTGAACAGCGATTTCTCGGTGGCCTGCGATGAGGCGTGGGGGATACAGGGCAGGCGGAGAAGGGTGAGCGTGCAATCGAGAGGACATTTAAATCAGATACGAAACGACTCGATGGTCGACGCGACGCCGCGGAAAAGAACGTACCGAGCAGTCTGTATCACAGCAGCAGTTGCCGTCGCAGGCGCCTTCGGTGAGGTCGCACACGCATGACCCGGCGGTGGTGACCGCGACGACGGTCGCCACCGGGGCTGGGAGAACGGCGCTCCAATCCGCGGTGCTGATGTGGTACGCGTCAAGTGGGTTGGTCCCGACCGCGTCAGCGGGCTTGTCCTGCGCGTGAACGCCGGACGTCAACACACCCAGCGAAAGCACCAACGCGAGGGTACGCGTGGAGACACGAGACATCGTGTGCGGTCTCCTCGGTCCCTCGAGTCTGTGCGCCACCTGAGTGGTGAAAGGAAGCTGCGAGGAGCGCTCGCGTCTGTAACAATCGTTGCTTCACCAACGGCTTTTCTCGGCAAATTCGCCCCAAAGAGCAAAAGACCACGCGAACCTCACGGCGTCGAGGAGCCCCTCGAGACGATGCTTCGAGTTCTCGAACACACGCTCGCACGTGGGTATGCGCGTTCGCGTTCTGAGGTGCCGCGCGTCGCCCGGAGACCTAGGTACTCCGCCGCGAGTTCTTCGCGGGTTTCGAGTGCCTTCGTTTTTCAAACATCTCGACCGCGGGATCAAAATTCCACTCGTCCTGGGATTCGTCTTTGCTCAGAGCCTGGAACACATCGCTCCGCGCTCGTCGCTCCGAGCCGTTTCCGATGTCCGACGACACCCTCCCCGCGGCGCACATCAAACGGCTTGTCAAGCACAAGCTGAATGAGCTCATGGCTGGCCTCGGCCCTGACGCCAAGGGTAAGACGCAGGAAGGGAACGTACAGAAAGAAGCGCTAGGTGCGTTCAACGAGTCCGCGAAGATCTTCATCCATTAGCTCACCGCCACCGCGAACGACATCTGCCGCGACGGGAAGAGGCAGACAATAAGCGTGGACGACGTGTTCAGGGCGATAGAAGAGCTGGAGTTCGGCGAGTTCACGGAACCGCTGAAGCAGTCGCTGGAAGGTACGACGCACTGACACGCATCTCGCATCATTTTTTCCGGTGTGCCCACTCCGCCTACCGAGTTTTTAAAACAGTGCAAAAAAAAAAAGCGCTGACGAACCACGCCTCTCCTCGCCCTCGCAGGTTTCAAAAAGAACGCCGCGGCGAAAACGGCGCAGAGAAGCGAGAGGGAGGACAAAAAACGAAAAGCGGCCGAATCCAAACCGGGGGATCCGGATGACGGGGAAGGCGAGGATGACGAGGAGGAAGGGGATGACGACGACGACGACGCGGACGACGACGCTTAATAATTTCTAGAATTTGAAATCTCTCACGCTGACGAACCACGAGTTGACCCGAAGTCACACCACATCACCCCGTGCGCCATTTATAGCTCCCCATGGCTCCCTCCAGCGTTTTGATTTTTTCCGCGATTTCGTCCTGCTGCGCCTTGAGCTTGCCCACCACCGCCGCGCGCTCGGCGTCGGTTTTGGCGAGCGTCTCGCTTAGTGACTGCTCCACGGTTTGGAACCGCGTTTTCCGCGCGTCGCCTTCGCGCATGACCAGCTCCGCGCCTTTCGCGGCACCGCCGTCGTCCGTGTACGTGAACAGGTTGTCCCACTTCGTGTCCAGGCGCTGCAGCGCCTGTGGAAGCGGCGTCGCCGTGTACAAAACCCCCGCGCGTTGCTCCACAAGGCCTTCCCGCAAAAGCTTCACCACTGCGCCCTCCACGTCGAAATCCACCCGCAACCCGAACCTCTTCCAAAGAAGCGTCTCGCACTTCGTGTCGATTTCCTTTAACGTCATGCTCTTGCCGTTCCCGGACAGCACGCAGAACGCCAAGATCATTTCTTTGCACTCCTGGTCCTCCATCGAGGCCATGAGGTGCATCAACATACCTACCTGCGAGTTGTCGCTTTTGCTTTGAATCGCCCGCGCCATGGCGCCGGCGTAGCGCGTCTGCGCCGCCATCAGCGCCGCGGCGCTCTGCGCCACCTTCCCGAAAAGCACGGTGATTAGGGTTATGATTTCCTTGGTCCACTCCACGCCCGTGAGCAGGGTCCACGCGAACGTAACAAGCGCCACCACCGCCAGACTCACGTTGATCAGCATGTCCCTGAACCGAACCCGGATGTTTATTTCAGGGAAAATCATCTCCATGTCCGCCATCGGGATGTCGCGGAAGGATTTCAAAACAAGCGCCCCGGCGCCGCCCGGCCCGGGCTTGCAACCCTCGGTGGGCTTGGCCATGCGGTACAAAATAACAACCTCCTTGAACGTGGGTTCCTGGAGTTCATGGTTTGCGAAAAAGTTTCGCAAAACGGAAAAAGCGGAGGGCAGGAGCCGGCGTAGGGTTCGGCGCTCCACGACGCTCACGTCGTGCCTTTCCTGCGCCATCGCGCCGTCCGCGCCGAGTTTTGTTGGGTCTCCTTTTCGTTTCTGCGACGGCAAGCCTTGGTTGATATCGGCAATAATTGGCTTGGGCTTCCCAATAAACGCCAGCAAGGGTTCCATTAGCAGCATCTCGAGGAGCATGTCTATTTTCTCCGCGATGAACATCCCGCTCGCCTGATACGATAAAAAGGAAAGTGTCAGTCTCGTATGGGCAATCAGGGAGGCGGAATGTGGTGAGTGGGAAATACTTACCTTCGCCACGCCGTTCCCGCGCTTGAAAAGCAATGCGCTCTCCGCGAATTGCGTCAGCCCCGCGCTTAGCGCCGGATTTTGCCGCAACAACGCGCCCAGCAACTCCTTGTCGAACTTCTCCCACGCGATTTCAATTGGCAAGTTGAACATGAAATTCTCCGCCTTTGCGAGTTCCCACTCGTTCTGCGTGAGCAGGGAGAAGTTCGCATCCGCCATGAGCCCGCAGAAATTGGTCACGAAATCGACGCTCAAATCTTGAAACTCCTGCGGCGAGAGTTGCGACTCCGTCAGCGCGACGAGCGCGTCGTTCTGTTCCTGCGCCGCGGTGACTAAATCGAAGTTGCGCTTCAGCTTGTCCCGCTCATCGAGGTACTCGAAGTGAAACAAAAGCCGAACCATGCGCATGAAGTCGTTCAAGCCGTCCTTCTTGGTCTCGGGCATCAGCTCCAGGGCGAGCTCCTGCGTGGGTTTGCGCGCGAGAATCGAGAAAATAAGGCGGTGTGAGTTAAGACGGTCGAGGGAGACACGGAACTTCAAAGCGTGATGTCGTCGCGTCGTTCACGTACCTTGATGAAGTTCATGCCCAAGGGAATGAACGCGGAGTTCCTGATCTCCGCGACATTCTCGTTCGGCGGTTCCTGCAGGTTGAGAAGGACATCGGTGTTAGTTCAGTTTGCGTTCCGATTCACCCAGCACGTTTGGGCGCACGAAATGCGAAGCGGACGGGAGGGCGGGCACGCACCACTACTTCGGCAGCCATCTCCCTCGAACACTCCGGAATTTGCGTAACACGCGGAGCGAGCTGCCGGACCGCGGGGTTGCGCGGGGGGTACTGCTCGAAAGCGCCGCGGTCCACCACCAAAGACGAACACCCTTGGACGGATCGAGCAATCAAAAAGAATGAGGAGAGAAATGGCGATGCGCACGCTCACAATTTTGAGAAACCAAAAAAAAACAAAAAAAGGACACACCCAAAGGCAGCGGTTGTTAATTTACAAGACTACACTCTCCCTGCTACTCAATTCAAGCTGCGCCTTCTGTTCGTTATTGTCCTAGCGGTACCGCGCGTACGTCCAGCTGCGATTCGAAATCGTCAAACTCGGGGTCGGCGAAGCCGCGCATGGGGGCGTACGCGCCGCGCGCGCTTTGTCCAAAGAAATGCTCCCCGCCGAGGCGTTTTTTGTCATACCACGCGAACCCGCCGTACCCGCCCGCCGCTACCAGACCTAGCGCGAGCACCCAGCGCACCGCGATCGCCCCAGGGCTCGGCCCGCTGCCGTGGTGGCCGTGATCGCGGTGGTGACTCGCACCCGGTTGCCCTGCCTCTCCGTGTTTGTGCGTGAACTCGTAGTCGCCGTCGCCGTCGGCGAAGAAGTCGGCGTCTTTCAACAACCCCTCCGGGCCAATCAGCCACCCCAGCATCCCGTTCACCAGCGCGTCCGCGAGGTACTCCTCCACGAAAGTCGGCAAGGTGGCATCCGGGCGGCCGGCGCCGCCGGGACACCAGTCACAGGAGGCGTTCGAAAGCGGCGTTTGCACATCAGGGCAGTGTCCGATGAACCCGGGCGTGCCGCGCGGCTGGTACATGTCGCACAGCGGCGTGTCGCGGAACTGTGAGAACATCTGTTCGAAGGTCCCGGCGGGGAGTTGCGGGAGGCCGCTGGCTGTGTTCGCTGTCTGCGCCTTCTCCAGCATGTCAACCGCCGCGCCGAACAACAACTCACGGCCGCACGCGCACGACGCGGTCACGGCCGCGCAGTACTCCTTGCACGGCGACACCAACCCGGTTGCGTTCGCGATGCACGGTAACAAGCGCTCAATCGCGGGCTGATAGTCTCCACCGTGTTGTTTCGCCCTCGCCACGTCTTCCAGAAGGGGAAGGAACACCATCTCGACGTGCGTCTGGAACGTGCCGCACTTCGGAACCGCTTGCGCGCAGTACAGTTCACCCAAGTTGTCCTCGCACGAAACACATGTCGCGGAGTTCGGGTCGACCCTCGCCGCTTCGTCGCGCAAATCCTTCGTCGGGTCGTCGTCGATCTCCATCATGCTGCCGTGATAAAACGCACAGTCCACGGCGAGCGGGTAGTTAGGGCACGAATTGTGGTACGCCGAGCTCGCGCTCAAAGCCTGGCACGAAGAAACGCCGCCGAAGATGTTACAGTTCGCCTTGCCTTGGTCCACCATCTCTTGCCCAAACTCCCTCAACATCTGGCGCTGTATTTCGATTGGCATCGCGGCGAGGAGATCCAGGAGGTCGAACGGGATGCCTCCGGTGTCGTCGCCGAGGAGACCGCGGAAAATCGCGTACGAACGGCGCGCGCCGAAATCAGCCGGGGACGGCGTGAAGTCCGCCTCAGCCGAAAAGACGCCGAGAACCATGCTGGTCGTCACCGCGAGAAGGAAAAGTCTCCGCGAGCGGGCGTCGGAACCCATGGTTGCTCAAAGCCGCGGGTTGACGTCACGATGCTGAGCGAAACTTTGCGCTGTGAGACTCGGGGGCAAGCACTTCCGTGTGACCCCGTTTCACGATGGCGCGAGAACACAGTGCCGGGGAAGGCGACGGCGTGTCGAACAAGATTTTCCTCAATTATTCCTTCTTATAACACCGACGGCACCACGCGCGTTCGCCCCGTTGTTGCCTCGGCCAGAGAACACCGCGCGCGGCACTTCGCGGCAGAGTCGCGAGGCGCGATGTTCGGCAAAATGTTCAGCGGGAAGCAGGGCGGCCCCGATTTTGGCATGGGTCCGGGCGGTGGCTCACCTATGGGCGATAGGGGCGGAGCCCCGGGCGTGGCTTTGACCGCGGATGAGGTCAAAGAGGCGTTCCGCGAGTTCGACCTGGACAAGAACGGGTACGTGGGCGCGGCCGAGATCGCGCACATCTTACAGAGCATGGGAGAGAAAGCCACCGACGATGAGGTGGATGAGATGATCCTCATGGCGGACCTGGACGGTGATGGGCAGGTGAGCTTCGAGGAGTTTTTCAAGCTCATCAGCACGTTTCAAGGGATGCCGCCGCCGGCGAACGTGCCCGGGGGCAGGGGCGGGGGCGGGGGCGCGCCGGCGGGGGGTGCTTTCGGCGCGGATCTGCCACCTCCCGGGGGCAATCCCATCGCGGAGATGGAGTCGTTTCAAAGACAACACGGCCTTGATAACGACGCGCTGAAAAAAGTGTACAAGCAGTTCCTAAGCATCGACACTGACAAAAGCGGACAAGTCGACATCAACGAGTTTTGCCGTTTACTGCGGGTGGAGCGGTCGCCGTTCGTGGAGCGTTTATTCGGGATTTTCGACACGGACAAAAACGGCACAATCGACTTGAAGGAGTTCGTGGTGGGTTTGTCCAACGTGGGAGGGAGCGCGCGCGAGGACAAGGTGAAGTTCGCGTTTCAGGTTTTCGACCTGGACGGCAGCGGCACGATCGACGCGGAGGAGCTTAAGAAGATCGTCAAGGCCACGAACATGGCGTCCGCGAAACAGCTTGATCGGAAAACAGAGTGGCTCATGAAACAGTGCGACGCGGACGGAGACGGGAACATCTCGTACGAAGAGTTTGTTAATTTGGCGAAGAAGTTCCCGAACATCGTGTTCCCCGCGTATTCGCTCGCCAGCGGTTTGGGCGGGTTGAATTAAAGTCAGGTTCCGAGGATAAAAATTCAAAAAGTCACGGGCACGGTGCCATGACTGTGTATCATCATTTGTATTTGTTGTTATACCAACACTACCGCGCGCGCGTTCGTTCCGTGTACCGAGTACCGGAACACCCACGCGCGCGTCGTCGTCGTCATCTCTCTCCGCGTATTTTTGTGAAACAGAAAACAGAAAACTCACTCCGTCCCAAACGCCCGGTCCCCCGCGTCGCCCAGGCCCGGCATGATGTACCCGTCGTCGTTGAGTTCCTCGTCGATCATCGCGGCGTATAGGCGCAGCCCGGGGTACTTGTCCGACAGAACCGTCAACGCGGGCGGGCACGTCACGACGCACACCACGCGGATGTTCTTGACGTCCGCGCCGCGCGCCACGCACTCGTCGATCGCTTTCACCATCGTGCCTCCGGTGGCAAGCATCGGGTCGGAAATAAGAATGCGCTGCCCCTCAACGAATTTCGTGGGGAGTTTGTTCAAGTACATCTTCGCCTCCAACGTTGTTTCGTCTCTCACGAACCCGAGGTGGTACGTGTTCGTTGCGGGAAGCACTGTCTTCGCTTCTTCCAGAAGCACGAGACCGGCGCGGAGAATGGGCACCACCGCGATTGGTTGCGACGTGTCCACCATCTCCACGTTCGCGTTCGCCATCGGGCCCTCGACCACGCCCTGGATCGTGGGGAGCCAGTCACGCGCGCACTCGTAAATCAGCAAGCGGCCGATCTCGGCTAGTGTGCTGCGGAAGATCGGCGGCGGGGTCTGCACGTTGCGCGCGACTGCCAGCCAATGGTTGATTAGGGGATGCGGTGGCACGAACACGAGCATCTGATTTGTGGACGGCGTCTTCTTTTTGGCTCCCTCCGCGTCGTCATCATCCGAGGCACGCACGCGGATGGCGTGGCGGGAACGCGTGGTGCGACGATCGTGAACACCGTGGGCAGACACGCGTTGCGTGCGGCGTTGGGACGACACAGATGCCGAGGCGTTCGTCGCAACCAGGTTAGCGACGCGCGCACACGTCGAAAAAGCAGCCATCGCGGTGGGACTACTCCGTCCGGGTTCTCTCTCGGGGAACGAGCTTGGTCCGGAGGTACACAAGGGTGTCGACAACGGCGAGGGCGGTACCTAGCCGCGTGCGCACGAGAAGTGGGGCGCCGGCGCTTCGAAGCGCTTTCCTCGGCAGCTCCAAACTTTCCCGAAACTGGATAAAATCGGATCACACAGTTGGCAATCGTGTTTCCTTCGGTCTGGCTCCGTCACGAGGACACAACCGCACGCGCACCGAAGGTTTCTGACTTGGCAACGCCACACGTACGTGCTCCCGAACTTTGAGTTCAGCACTTCATCTTCTGCCTGCACGCGAGCAGATCACGCGCCTCCCGATTGTCGTTTTTTCTCTTACAAAAACAATCACGATGGCTGCCGTCTCCGCATCGCTGGCGACCCCCGCCCAGTCGCTGTTCACCGCTTCCCGTCGCCGCGCGACGACCAGCCGTCGCGCGATGCGCTGCGTCGCCGCTGCCTCGGTGGAGAAAGGCAGCGTGTCGCTGGTTCTGCTCGCGGGCGGCGTGGGTAAGCGCATGGGCGCTGACATGCCGAAACAGTACCTGCCCCTGCTCGGCACGCCCATCGCGCTGTACAGCTTCCAGAAGTTCGCGGAGATGGACGAGGTGGGGGAGATCGTGGTGGTGTGCGACCCGTCGTACCGGGACGTGTTCGAGAACTGTAAAGTGCCCAAGCCCGTGATTTTCGCGCTGCCCGGCAAGGAACGTCAGGATTCGGTGTTCAACGGCTTGTCCGCCGTTCGCGACGGCGCCGCGCTTGCCGCGATCCACGACAGCGCGCGTCCCCTGACCGACGTGAAAGACGCGGCGCGGTGTTTCGTAGACGCCATGACGCACGGCGCCGCGGTCTTAGCGGTGCCGTGCAAAGCAACGGTGAAGGAGGTGAACGACGATTTATCAATCGCCAAGACCTTGGACCGAAGCAAACTGTGGGAAATGCAAACGCCGCAGGTGATCAAGCCCGATTTACTGAAACGCGGGTTCGCGCTGGTCAACGAAAAAGGGTACGAAGTCACCGACGACGTGTCAATCGTGGAGTTCATGGGGGGGCGCGTGCAGATCACGGAAGGGTCGTACGTCAACATCAAAGTCACCACGCCGGAAGACATGTTCATCGCGGAACGGCTTCTGCAGCAATAGAAAGAAGGAGGGATGATGATGATGATGAGCGTTGTTTTGTATGGAGATCCAATTTATGCATCCAATTACATCCAACCTCAGTCTCTACATCCGTATCTCTACATCCGTATTACATCCAATCTCAGTCTCTACGTCCGTACTATTACGTCCAATTTCAGTCTCTCTGTTTGCGTTCTTTCGTCTGTTCTCGATTCACGTTCTTTCGATCTTATTTTCTCACCTCCCGGAACGCACCGTAGGCGCGTTTGTTTCAAGCGGCGGTACGCACATCGCGTGTTCAGCAGCGACGGAGAGGTAGTGTTCAGCATTGGTGTGTAACCAGCAATTCGTCTTCCGCGAATTGTTTTTGTTTCTCCGTACGCGAATCCGTCAACGGGAGAAGCGTTTCCGTCGACGCGTCCGCGGTTTCCGGTCCGTCCTCGTCGTCTCCGTCCCGCACTCCGAAACAGCACATGCACAGATCGAGGAGAAGCATGGCGAGGACGGTAATGATCACCAGCGCGACGACGGTGACTAGAAGCGCGATGACGTCAACGCACACGACCCAGGTGGTGAGCGTTTTCGTGTTCGTGGTGGTGAACGCCATGGACGGACGCAACCACGGAGCGTCGTCGGTTTCGTCGCGCGCGCGGGTCAGGGAAAACAGATCAGCGTATCGCATCATGTCATCACCGCCGTGATGGCACGGTCGTAAGCTCCGTCGCGGCACGGACGTGATCATCGTGGAAGGCGTCAGGGGGACGTCCCAAGACATGGGGAACATGGTTTCCACCGCGCGGCGAGGCGAGGTGAAAACAAAGTCGAACCTACGAGGCTGCGTTGAGACTTCCAAGGCGTCCTCCCACCCTTTCGCGAGCTCGTCCGGAGCGGCTGAGTCGGTTTCTTGCATGTCTTTCACGTCAAGGAGCGTGGCGACATCTCCCATGATGAACGCGGTGGAGCCTTCGTGGGTAGGCTCGACGCCGTCAACCACCTCCGGGTCTCCCGAGGCGAGTGCGACGTGAGGAAGGTGTGACGCGACGGCGAGTACCAGCGCGGCGACCGCGACGGTTCGCGTGTTCCAGTTCAGCGAGCGCATGGTGCGTATTTCGTGAGAGACTCGTGTGAGACGCAGAGAAGGCGTGGTGTGGTGTCTTCGCGGGAGAAGAGCGTGGAGAGGGGACAGCACGGCGCGGTGTTGGAGTGTCGGGAAGTGTCGTTGCTTCGCCCCTTGGGCTTCTCAGTTTTGTTTTTCCCTAGAGTGTATATGGCACGTTTAACCCCTCGATCTTGAGTCGTAAGGATTTGCGTTTTTCGCCGACTAAATAAGCTCTGAGATGGTATATTTTTTATCTGTGGTTATAATCCTTCCTTCCGTGGACGACTGCTCAAACCGCCTCTCCTAATGGAGAGACAGATTCGAAAATCGCCACCAAGCCGGTTAACTCCTGGCTGAAATACAGACCGCAACAACTTTACGGAAGTTGCGCCTGTGTTCCCCGTGATGTAGTTGGTTAGCATAGTCGCCTCTCACGTGGCATACCGGGGTTCGAATCCCCGCGGGGAAACACATCTTTTGCATCCATCAGTTTTTGCATCCATCAGTGCCTCCGTGAGCATCGCACTGTCGCATGGGTGAAGCTCAATCTTGGGAAATCATTTTTGGAAAAACGATGTCCAAAATTTTGACGTTTGTTGCGTCGGCGGTTCGATGCATGGCATATCTGCCAGCCCGTTTTTGCATCTTGACCGCCTCGGTGAAGCCCCCTTCGAAACCGCCATGCCGGTCAAAATTGAGCCTGAAGCAGTGAAGCTTATCGAGCACAGACGCGCGCAAACAAAAACTCACACTTTTTGCGAAAATGTTTTTGCCTTTTAGCTGCCGGCCGGACAGCCTCCCCACCTCGACTGACGTGTTCCAAGTCGCGACATCGCCGCTCGTCACGGCGGTTTGTGACGCGGCGCAGGTTGTGGTTGACGGCGCCGTCGCGCGTCCTTGAGCGTTTTGGTGTCGAGAAGGAAGCGAGAAGTGAATTTATTTTCAGACTTGTAATTTAAAAAAAAACGCCTTTTCTCGGAAGCGACGAAACGCGTCTCAAGTCACACTCGCCCGCGCAACGACGCAGCATGCCGACATCCCACCCCAACACTCCTGACTTTAGTAATGTCGCGCACCAGCGTGATGCTGGCGCCGCCTTCGCGGCTCTGCCAGTCCACATCCTCATTACGCACGTCCTGAGTTCGCGCAATCTGCCCGATCCCTCAGATCTCGCACGGCTCCGAGCGGTGAGTCGTGAGATGCGCGATGCGGTGGCGGCGACGGGGCGTAAAGTGTACGAACTGGGAGCTGAGAAAGCCATAGAGTTCGGGGACCCAATCGGGCTGCAACTCATGCATCAGCGAGGTGACCTGGATGACGACTCCGATAGGTTGTGCGTTTGGACGGCGAAGGAGGGACAACTCGAAATACTAAAGTGGTTGCGCGAGAATGACTTCCCGTGGGACGAGAGGACGTGCAGATTGGCGGCGGGAGGCGGGCACCTCGAGATACTGCAGTGGGCGCACTCGAACGGCTGCCCGTTTGACAAGAAGACGTGCGCGTGGGCGGCGAGAGAAGGACACCTCGAGGTGCTGCAGTGGTTGCGCGCGAACGGCTGCCCCTGGAACGAGGAGACGTGCGAGTCCGCGGCGGAGGGCGGGCACCTTTAGACGCTGCAGTGGGCGCACTCGAACGGCTGCCCGTGGGACAGGAGGACGTGCTCACACGCGACAAAGCGCAGGCAACTCAAGGTGTGGAAGTGGGCAAAAGCGAACGGCTGCCCCATGAAGTGACAACACCCGCGCGTGGGCTGGGTCCATGAAGGTGTTTGTTCAGGGGCTGTGGTAGACGTGAACGTTTTGTTTTAAGATAGAACAAAAAATAATTGTCTCATCACCCGCGCACCCCGTGCTGGGTTTCACCAGGGAGACGTGATGTAGTGGTTATCAGTGTCGGCTTTCACCCGGCCTTCCGGGGTTCGAGTCCCCGCGGGGAAACACATCTTTTGGCGCCCAGGATGCCTCCGAAGGTGCCACGGGGGTGATGCTCAAGTCAATATTTATTCCGCCACCGCATCTGCTCGACGTCTCCAGCCTTCCGTGTAGGGTACGAGATGTTAGTTATACGATGTCTTTCTATTGCGCTGATTAAATTCTTGTTCTTACGCGCGCTCGCTTGTCTTGCTAAGTCTATTTGCCTGGTTCCCACGCCGTGCGTCGCGTCCCCGCTTTTTCTTCTCTCTCGTCTTTCTCGTTCTCAAAACGAGTACGTCTTCGGCGCGCTCGCGTCCCGGTCCCTGAGCACCGCATGTGCTTTCTTCACGCCGATGTAGGTTAGTAACCCTACCGGTCCGAAGAACATGCACCCCAAAATGCACGGCACCACGGCTATGTGCGGGATCCCGACGCGCGCTGAGTCTTCTACAAAGAACCTCGCGGTGAACAAATCGAAAACGATGAAGTGCGCCCACCCCGCGAGCACGGCGGTGGAGTCGGAGAATATCCGCGAAATGCCTTCCGCGGTGGTTAGGGATTTGAGATCCAAACTCAGCACGGAGTCGGAGAACAACACGTACGCCAGGGTGGCGTACAGCAGTGAGTACGCCACCGCCACCGCGAGGGTTATTTTCTTCGTGTGCCGCCACCGCGGAAGAAGCACCATGGACGCCCACGCGGGTAGGGAACCTAAGTTAACCGCTCGCAGGATCTGGTTATGCGTGAAGGGCAGGAATGGAATCGGACCTGCAACCACCGCCACGCTCTTCGCCTTCGCCGCCGCTAAAGACGCGCCTGTGGAGATGGGAGAGACAGACGGTGAGCGTGCGAAGCGACGACGATGGAAATCTCCAAATCTCGAACTCTTCAAAAATCGCGTTGATTGAAAACGGCGGTTCGAGGCGGGTAGAAAACGCGTTCGACTTTGAGACCGCCTCCTCCGAGCGAAGCCGGGGTGGGTGTTTCGTGGGACGGGAACGCACAAGGGAAGGCCAGCGCGAGCGCAGTGACGCCAACGACGAGAGTTGCGTGAAGCCCGAACTGCGTGGGACAGGGGATGGAGGACTCTCGGGTGGTCAGTCGTGGTGCGCAAACTTCGAAAACTCGCGCCAGGTTGGCGATATCTTTTGCACCTTCCGAGTGGGGACGGGACGCACCTGCTTCCACGCCTCATCGCGGCTCACCGAAGCCTGTGCGTCCATGGAGGGGACGTCCGTTTCCGGTTTCTCATCCACGACGCCTTCCACGCCGAGCGACGCGCGGATGGAGACGCGGAGACTCGTGTGTCGTCGGCCCAGACCGACAACTCGCGTCGGCGAAGCGGCGTGCCTCACATCGAGCGCAACGCGCGCACCAGCGCCGGCGCGAGGGCGTACCGCGCTAACGCGCGCCGCCGACGTGACACCGAAGGTGGTGCCGAGTAGCATCGTCGCCATGTTGACGTGCGTCAGCACCGTCTGCCGAGAGACCAGCCGCGCGACGACGAATGATGCGCCGCCCAGAGACAAAAGCACTAGGATTCGGGAGGATTCGCAGGGAGCGTTCACCATTCACGGGTCATCTCCTATGGATGGCCAGTCGGAAACTATTGCATGGATTTGGCGCGAACGAGGAGAAGCGGCGATTGCAGTTGCGGCTCGTGTCCTCGTGTGACGTGTTTTTCCAGAATTGGGCGCAGTGCTACGACGCACGTGCCATCGCGTGCGTTGAGATCATGGTGGCGCTCACCATGGCTTGTTCAGCCGCACCCTGCGCGCGCGTCGTGCCCCGTCGCGGCGCGTCTTCGGTGTCGTCCCGGCGTCGCGGTGCTGTCGTGATTCGTGCCTCCGCGGATGACGCAAGTGGTGTCCAGGCGACGACGAACACGGCGGAGGACACCGCGAGCGCGTCGTCTTCGTACGGCGAGGACGATTCGTACATCCCCTACATCCCCCCCCCCCGACGTGAATCCCCGCTGGAGCGCGTGGTGAGGGACCCGTTCGCGGCGGCCATCATGGCCCCCAGAGTGGCTCTCGGGGGCCTCGATCTGCTGAGCAAAGGTGAGCTCTTCGCGCTCGCGGCGGGCGCGCCCGGAGAAGTCAGCGCGCTTCTCAACGACCCGCGCCCGATCCAGGACAAAGCCGCGGACGTGTTCCGGCGCGCTGAGGAGATGGTGGAGATGTTGGAAAAAAGAGGTGTCGCGGCGGAGGCACCGGGACGGGAACTGGTGCGGCCGGCGATCCCGGCGGATCTGTACGAAAAGTATTTGGACCCGGCGGCGATTGAACCGGCGCCGACGAAAACCAGCACTGCGAGCAGCACAGCGTACACCGCAGAGCCTGCGTGGTACCCCACGACACGCGAGGTGGAGATTCCCGATTTGGAATCGTTCGGGGGGGCTTCGAGTACTAAAACCGCGCCGGTGGCGTACGCGGCTTCGTTTGACGACGCCGAAGACGCCGCGGTCGCCGCCGCCGCCGCCGCCGTCGCCGCCGCGCTTTGGGAGGAGGAGGGTGATTCGGATGCCGATTCGGGGGGCGATGTTGATGAGACAAGTGTAAGCGGAAGCCGCGATGACGTGCAGGAAACAAGGGAACAAGCGTCAACGAGCGCGTCCGCGGCGGGGACGAAAACGACAACCGAAACGCGCAGAGCGTCGCCGGCGTTTGACGCCCCGGCGCCGCCCGCGGACGCCTGGAGCGCGGTGAAGGAAGCGGAAACTTTCGCCGCGGAGTTCGTGATGAGCCAAAGCGCGGCGATCGCGTCGAAGGAGGCCGAGTGAGACTGCCAGAGGGAGAGACGTGTGTGAGGTGAGCGCCGGCGCGGCGCCGGCTGAAATGTAAAACTTTTTGTCTCGCCAGCAAAACCGACGCTCGAGTTACTGCTCATCTCGTCAACGCAAAAGCCACGTCATATAGATCCGGAAGAGCTCCTCACGCGCACTCGTCACGCGCACTCACTCGGTGTCCAGCCCAAACTCGATTGACATGGCGTTTGCCGTCGCCACTTCCGCGACCGCGCACGCGCGCGCCGCTGTCGCTCGCCCCGGGTACGTACCCCGGCTGGTCCGATGAAAACATCCATCATCTGAAGCACGCTATCCATCCACGTCTGCCACGCAATCGCATCCATTGTCGAGTCCGACGGTTCACGCACGCGGCTCACTCCTACGGCTCGCGTAATTTCACTCACCCGATTCCCCTCTGCGACCCTCACCCTGCGCCTCGCAGGCTCTCGTCACGCACGCGCGCCAAGCTCGCCGCCGGTTCCTCGTGCAAACGCGCGCATCGTGAAACCGTGCGGTGTGCTTCGTCTTCTGCGGATGCGTCGGAATCGCATTCGCGCGTCGCGTCCCGCCGCGCCGCCCTGGTTGGCTCCGCCGCCGCCGCCGTCGCCGCGGCGGTCGCGCCCGCGCTCGCGGACGGCAGCTGCGACCCCGCGTCCCTGCTGTGCAAGGCGCAGGTGACGAACAAAGTGTACTTTGACGTTTCAATCGGCGGCGAGCCGCAGGGACGCGTGGTGATTGGTTTGTTCGGCAACGAGGTGCCTAAAACCGTGGAGAACTTCCGGCAGCTCGCGGTTGGCGAACGAGAGTTCGGGTACAAGAACTCCATCTTTCACCGTGTCATACCCAACTTCATGATCCAAGGCGGGGACTTCGAAAAAAGTAACGGCACGGGCGGGTACTCCATCTACGGCCGGAAGTTCCCGGACGAAGCGTTCCCGCTGGAAAAGCTGTCGCACGTCGGGCCCGGAGTGCTATCCATGGCCAACGCGGGTCCCAACACCAACGGCAGCCAGTTCTTCATCACCACCACGGCCACGCCGTGGCTCAACGGGAAACACGTGGTGTTCGGACAGGTCGTGGAGGGCCTGGACGTGGTGCGCAAAATCGAAAAGACCCCGACCGGTCGGGGCGACAAACCCGTGAACGACGTGGTGGTCACGGCGTCGGGCGAGCTGCCTTTATCCGCGCCCGTGCCCGTCCCCGAGCCCGAGGCGTAGACAACCACAGGGAGGCAGACGTACCCGTATCATCCATAGCTCGACCGCGCTTCTTTTTGTAATGACGCACGGGCCTTTATATGTAAGCGTTTCGCGACGCCGAGAGGCGAGGGACTCGTTTCCTCGTGTTAGGGTTAAAACGACGAGTTAAATCCGGGCGGCTCGGTCAAAAAGTCGTCGCTTGAATATTGCCTCGGACGTCCGAGGCATGGTCATACCGACGTGCACGAAGACACGGAAGAAGACGAACGTCGTTTTTCTTTGTCACATCTTATCCGTGAGCGCCACCTCGCCCGCGAGCGCAGTGCCACCGCCGATACACAGCCCTAAGCTTCCCAAGGAGGAACCACCGGTACGTCACGACCGAGACGAGAAAAACCTTGACGGGTACGCCCACGATCTCGTTTTCTCTCGCCCCGTACACCCAAACTCCCGGATACCTGCGTCACCATCTTCGCACCGCACCGCGACGCGCTTTGAAGATCTCGTATTCTGCCGCGCGCGGTTCCTGACCCACCTCCCGTGTACACCACAACAGAGACGCGAGAAGCCAAAGCTATGCAGCACGTATTTACCGACCGATCTGCGAATGAAAACACGCAAGCGAGCCGCTGAAGGAGAGCAAACACCCGCGTCAGTGTCGGGGGGAGGTAAGCGGCAGCGCAAGGAGAAGACCAGCGCGACTGCAACTCCTGTCGATACTCCCAAGTCTGCGGCTGCGACTCCCAAGTCAGCGGCCGCGGCTGGAGGCCGTCCACGTAGCTCCAGGGCGGCGGCACGCGTAGGACCTGCGGAGCCTCCCAGCGCGTCTGCTCAAGGGCCAGCTGGATCTTCGCGAAGAGCGGGTTCGAAAGCCGACCCCGCGAAGACCCCCGCAGGCTCGCGCCGCTCGACGCATAGACTAGCTGAGGTTTCCAACAAGCCAGAAGAAGCCGCGGGTGCCTCGCGAGGAGGGGGCAAGGCGGCGAAGGGCGCTTCCAAGGGTTCCGCCAAGCCGAAAACAGGCGCCGGAACCGAGACGACCAAGAGACGGCGGTCGACCGCGGACGGAGGAACCATGAGTAGCCGTGAAGAGCTCGAGGCGATGCGTGACGAGGCGTACGATCACGATGACTTAGACGACGAGGAGGAGGAGGAGGAGGAGGAGGATATCGACGACGAAGAGGAGGATGAGGATGAGGAGGGCGACGAAGATGAGGAAGGCGCCGGCGACGAGGACGACCCCACTGGACTGCAAGCCCTTCTGCGTCGTCTGGGCGGCGGTCTTGAGGATCTCCTACCCAACGCTGGGCACGTGAGTGGGAAGCTGAAGCAGATCTTAGTAGGTCTCAAAGCGGAAGGCGACGATATCCGTCAGATTGCGGCTCTGAACGAGTTGTGCGAAGTGCTCGTCATCTCCTCCGAGGAGTCCCTCATCACCCTGTCCGTCGACTCGTTCGTGCCTGTGTTGGTGAACCTCATGCAGGCCGAACACAACCCGGATGCCATGCTCCTCGCCGCGCGAGCGCTGACGTCCATGGCGGATATCCTGCCCAACTCACGAGGTGCCATCATTCATCACGGCGCGCTCCCGGCGTTTTGCAGCCGCCTGCTGACCATCGAGTACATCGATCTGGCTGAGCAGTCCCTGCAGGCGCTGGAGAAGCTGTCGCAGGACCATGGAGGGAGCTGTCTGCGTGAGGGTGGAATGATGGCGTGCTTGAGCTACCTGGATTTCTTCTCTCTCGGTATGCAGCGTGTGGCGCTGCAGACGGCGGCAAACATCTGCCGACAGCTCCCGGCGAGCGACTGCTGGGACCAGCTGTCCGACTCTGTGCCCGTGCTAACCAACCTGCTGATGCACGACGACTCGCGTCTGGTGGAGAGCGCGTGCACTTGTTTGACGCTCATGGCGTCCAACTTCAGCGCGCGGCCGCAACGTCTGCAGGCGATGTGCGCTCACGGGCTGATTCCCAACGCCACGCGGCTCATCTCTCCCGGAGCGTCCCAGGTTGGACCGTCGACGTATCACGGTTTGATTCGCCTGATCGGCACGTGCTGCAGGGGATCGGCTGACGTCGCCGAGGAACTGCTGCGAAACGGCATGGCCGCGACCTTGAAGGCGGTTCTCGCTGGGTGCAAAGTGCTCGCGACATCCACGGCGTCGCCCGCGTCGCCCGTGGTATCCGCGGATCAACTCCTCGAGGTCACGACGCTGGCGAACCAACTCCTTCCGGCTATTCGACTGGAGAGCGGCGGGTGCGCGAAAAACGCACCCTTCGCCGCGTTGGGTATCGCCCCCCTTCCCCCCAGCACCTCGCGTCGCAAAAGCACCGACCCGGTAGATGCCGCGGCACAGGCGACTGCCGCCGCGGGCGTCGCCCTGGAGACTGTCCTCCGGGATGAGCCTAAGCTCCTGATTGAGTACGGCGCGAGCCTCGTCGCGTCGCTGATGCAGGTCACGACGTCTTCGGTCGGGACGAACGTCAAGCTTCAGTGTCTCTCCGCGCTCGCCAAGTTTATGCATCACGCGCCGCCTGAGATGCTCGCCGAAGGCGACGCCGCGCTGAACCCCGGGCAGATCGCGTCTTTCCTCGCCGGGCTCGCCTCAGTGCGTGACTCGGTGATGAAGGAGAAATACAACGTGGTGGAAGTCGCGCTGTACTTGATCGAGTCGCTGATGCACAAGCTCCCGGAGACGTTCCGCCGCGCGTTTCGCAAGGAAGGCACCGTGCATGCCGTGGAGACGCTGTGCGCGCAGCGCTTCGACCCAGAGACCACAGCGGGGGCTGCCGCGGCGAAAAAAAACGCGACGGACGCCGCGAACACCGGAAACACTACCCCTCGAGACCAGGTGGTTCCCTCGGGTGTTGGGTCTGGAAGCGCGGCGAGCATCGTGGCGAGGATGGCGCTCGCGGGAGCTGGTTCGGGAAAGAAACCGAGCGAAACCCCGCAGCGTCGCGCCGCTGTGGAGCGCGCCGTCGCGCTGCGCGCCGCGCACTTCGCGTCCGTCTCTGAAACGGAAGCGGAGAGTCGTCTGCGAACGGCGTGTGGTCCTCTCCGCACAGCGGGTGAAGACCCAGTCGCCGCCGCGAACATCGCGGTGGATTTCGTCGCCGCTTTGTTGGAGGGTGACGGCGCTTCGACGTTTGAACTCTTGGAGTGCGGCGGCGTCGAAGCGCTTCGCGCGTTTTTCACCGGCGTGGATCTGCCCCAGGACGAAACCTGGAGCGCCGCAGTCGCGGCGCGGCTCTCGAGCTTCACACACGCCGCCGCCGAGAAGATGCCCGCCAACGCGATGGGCGCGCTCGTGGATCGCCTCCTGGACGCTCTCGCGGTCACCGAGTCGTTACCCATGCGCCTGAGCGCCAGCAAGACTCCTACGACTGGCGCGACGCCGAGCGCGAGCCGAAACGCGGGCAGCGCGAACGGCGCCGGGGACGGTCTGAGCGTGCTCGCGCGACCGTTCAAACTTCGACTCAGCCGCTCTGCGGAGAACCGCGAGGGTTTGCGCGATTACAACTCGAACATCATTCTCGTCGAGCCTCTCGCGACCCTCCACGCCATTGAGGACTTCCTGTACCCCCGAGTACACAAACCGGGTGGCGCCGCGGCGACGCCCGACGCGGGCGCTTCGGGATCGGGCGACGCCGGCGCTCGTCGCTCGACGCGAAAAAGCTCTGGTCTGAAGGACCCCGACGGCGACGAAAAAGAGAAGGAGGAGGAAGATGAGGAGGACGATGATGATGACATCGACGAGGACGAGATGATCGCCGAGGCGGAGGAGATGGAGGATGAGGATGACGACGGTATGCCTCACGCGGATGCCGTGGAAGACGTCGATCCGTCCAGAAACGCCGGCGCGGATGCGTCAGCGAGCGCTTCCGCCGCCGAAGCGTCCCGTCCCTCGGCGCCTCCCAGCGCTGCTGCCGTCGCCGCTGCTGCGCCGCCGCGGCTTCTGTTCAGCGCCAGTGGGGCTGGTCCGTTTCACCCGACCACGAGCGTGTTGCAGGCGGTGTACGCGGCTGCGCTCGCCGCCGCCGACGCGGAAGCCGGCGAGGAGGGCGCGGGTGCGCGAATGAGCGTCGCCAGTTTGTGGGAACGAACGCACACGCTTACGTACATGCTGACCCCGAAAGGAGAGCCTATTCCGGCGGCGCTTTCCGGTGCGGGCGGATCCGCCGCCACGGTTGAAAACACCGCCGATGCGGACGAGGCGCTCGCCGTGTTCGGCTCGACGGATCGTCGCGCCGCGCTCGGCGCCGCGCTTCCCGCGCTTCGAGGAAAGTTGTGCGGCGACGTTTCTCCGCCGGGAGTGGCGGAGCAGACGGACGCGATTCTCTCCTCGCTTGCGGTGCTCCGCGTGTTGACCTCAGACCCCGCGCGTGTGATTGCGCTCGGGAGTGACGACGCGGACGCGAACGAATCCCCCGCAGCTTCCACGCGCGCGGAGTCCGCGGCGCTGCCCGCCGACGCCTTTGTCAGCGCGAAGCTCGCGGGAAAGATGGTGCGTCAGCTCGGCGACACGCTGTCGTTGTGCAGCGGCAGCCTTCCCGCGTGGTGCGTCGCGCTCGCGCGGACGTGCCCGTTTCTGTTCCCGTTCGAGACGCGGCAGCAGCTCTTCTACTGCACCACGTTCGGGCTCGCGCGCGCGCTGCACCGTTTGCACGGCCAGACCAACCACAACGGCGGGCGGCAGGATTTGCGCGTCGGGCGTTTGCAGCGGCAAAAAGTACGCGTCAGCCGCGAGCGCGTTCTGGAATCCGCGGTGAAGGTGTTTGACATGGCGCCCGCGCACAAGATGGTGTTGGAGGTTGAGTTTTTCGACGAGGTGGGCACTGGGACGGGCCCTACGCTGGAGTTCTACACGCTTCTCAGCAAGGAGCTCGGGGCGAGGTCTTTGGGGGCGTGGCGGGACGCCGATTCCAGGAGCGTTGAGGAAACCTCCGCCAAGGAACCGGTCACGGCGCCGTTCGGGTTGTTCCCGTCGCCCATGGCCTCCGGCGCGCCCGACACCGCGGCTCCGAAAAGCCCGGGCGGGCTTACTCGCCTGGCCACGTTCACTCTGCTCGGCCGCGTCGTGGGGAAAGCGCTGCAGGATTCGAGGCTGCTGGACGTGCCCCTGAGCCCGACGTTTTACCGCGCCGCCGTCGGCGGCGCCGCCCTGGCGCTTCCGGACGTCGCCGCGATTGACCCCGGGCTGGGTAAAACCCTGGGCACGCTTTCCGCGGCGGCAAAGCGCGTGGCGAAGCTGCGCGCGGCGGGCGCGGCTGAGGTGGAGTGGCGCGGGGTGACCGTGGATGGCGCCGCCATCCAAGATCTGTGCCTGTCATTCACGTATCCCGGGGATGAGACGTTCCCGCTTCGCGCGGGGGGCGCCGATTTAACCGTCGACGCGGAAAACCTGGGCGAGTACGTCGACGCCGTGGTGGACGCCACGGTGGGCGGTGGCGTGGCGCGACAGTTGGAGGCGTTCCGTGTGGGTTTGCGCGACATTTGCCGCCCCGCCGCGCTCGGTGTGTTTTCCGAGTCGGAACTCGAAAGAGTTTTGTGCGGAGAAGGCCAGGCGTGGACCCCCGAGCTGCTCGCGGAGTGCGTGACGTTCGATCACGGGTACGCGGTTTCGTCGCCGCCGATCAAAGCCCTGGTGCAGGTGCTGTGCGCGTACGGCCCGGAGGAGCAAAAAGCGTTCCTGCGCTTCGTCACGGGCGCGCCGCGGCTGCCTCCCGGGGGGCTCGCCGCCCTGCACCCGCGCCTCACCGTGGTGTGCAAGCAGCCGTCAGGCGCCGCGGGCGGCTCCACGCGCGCGGACGGGCAGCCCATCTCGTCCGGAACACCCTTGGCGGACAAGGACCTGCCGTCCGCGATGACGTGCGCGAGCTACTTGAAGTTGCCGCCGTACAGCTGCATGGAGGTGCTGCGCGAAAGGCTGGGGTACGCGGTGAACGAAGGGGTGGGGAGTTTCGATTTGTCTTGATTTGATTAGAACGCGGTGTTTGCTTCGAATATCAATCTTTTTGTTACGACTACCAATGCAACGCTCACGCCAACGACAACGCTGACGCCCACAGCCACGGCAACGCCCATCGGCGATCGTGGAAAAAGGTTGTGAAATATCCGCGATTGGCGTTTTGTCTCGCCCGTCCACGTACCTTGAGTCAGAGTCACCAGGCGAAGTTTCTTGCCGATGTGGGCGTTGATGGTGCGCTGCGCTTCTTTCTCCGTCTTCGCCGTCGAGGCCGCTCGCTCTTTCTCCGCCTTCGCCGCCGCCGCAGCACTTTCCGCTCGTCCTCTCGTCGCCTTGGCCGCCGAGGCCGCTCGTTCCTTCTTTGCCTTCGCCTTTTCCACAGAAGCTTCCGCTCGTTCTTTCTTCGCCTTGGCCACCGAGGCCGCTCGTGTTTTCTCCGCCTTCGCAACCGCCACAGCAGCTTCTGCTCGTTTCTTCTCCGCCGCCGCGCACGCGTTTTGTTCGCCCGGCGTCATCGCGGCGAACAACTCCAATTGTTTCGTCTCCGCGGCGACTCTTTCCGCTTCGTCAGCCGCGGCAACCGCGGCGAACGCGGTTTCTTTGGACGACACGGGAGTTGGTCGGGACGGTGCTGACCCGTTCTGTTTTGTCTCGGTTGTCTCGTTTGCACATTTCGGCTGTGAGGACGACCCGTTTGCGTCATCCACAACGGTTTCGCGGGTCGTCGCAAACACGGACTCCCCGCCGTACTACCCCCAAAACCCAAAGCCCCACAACCCCAAACGCGTTCGAAAGCGGTAGCGCGTGCCGGGGAGCAACCCGGTAATGACAACTATGATTTTTCCCACGAAAACTTCACTCTGTGAGGTTTTATCCCGACGTGCAATCCCGTCCGTCCCCGCCTCGGGAAACGGCCCGTCGCTCTCTCGTTTCCACTCAACCTCCAAACGCGCCGACTTGGGCAATCGTTTCCCCTTTTTCCCGCGACTTAAATGCAAAGTCTCGGCGTTTACAACCCGAATCTCCAACCAGGGTTGCGGCGGACGCGGAGCGTGGGGTGTGTGTTTTGCTTCCTCCCATCGCTGTGCAGCCGCCTCTTATTGTCGTTCTGACTCTTTGGAATCTGGCTTTGGTTCCGTCGTCGCCGGGGTTCTTGTCTATGATGTAGGGGAGGAGGCTGGTCAGATGAGATCGTCGTCGGCCGATCGCAAACCAACCGTCGCGATGATGATGGAAACCGAAAGCTTCACGGAGGTTGGGCGCACCTGGGTGGTGTTTCATAGCCATGGCTCGGTACGCCTTTTTCAACGTGGCCTCATCCGCGTCATCGGTCACCGATAGAACCTTGAGGGCCTCCACGCGCCTCATGGCCGTGGCGTATTATGAGATCTCGTCCGCGATTTTTGTGATTACTATCGTAACGCACATTCTCGGAAGCCTCGAGGCACAACGACGCGCACGACGCGCACACAAAACCATCCACTCTTCCAACGCGATGGCCGGTAAGAAAGCTCGCGCGCGTGAGAAAGAGAGCGAGCGCCGCGATGCTAACGCGGCCAACGCGGCTAACGCGGGCGAAGCCTTCCCCCGCCTCCCCAACCACCTGGTCGCCACTCACATTCTTAGATCTGAGTATTTCGACGACGACGCAGATCTCGCACGGCTCCCTGCGGTGAGCCGCGCGATGCGCGACCTGGTGGCAGAAACGGGGCTGTGGTTTAAGGAGCTTGATGAAAAGCGTGCCGTGGAGCTCGGATGTGTAAGCGCGGTGCAGCGCATGCAACGGCAAGGTCGCCTGTCGCGTCAAGAACTCCTTTGCCAGGCAGCGGCGAGGAGCGGAC
>Ga0115007_10000572_pt1 | contig 24292 bp, 31 predicted proteins | sample ArcOceMetagenome_2_FD_87166 | JGI IMG/M metagenome (GOLD analysis project Ga0115007, IMG submission 87166) | Marine eukaryotic phytoplankton communities from Arctic Ocean - Arctic Ocean ARC135M Metagenome | ecosystem: Environmental > Aquatic > Marine > Oceanic | place: Arctic Ocean | collected...
CGTCCAATATTTTCTTAAACTCTTCTAGTGGCACCGTAATATCGACTGCTTCTGCGGGTGGGTTGCGGAACATCCCAGCTGCAGCCATCTTCCCTGGGATTGCATTCACGCTTTCCGTGACCTTGTCGAGAAACCCGCCCTCATTAAGTTGGACAACAGGTTGGCCCGCGGTGGGATTTCCTGCCATAGGATTCAAGGGCCGAGGAGCAACGGTCGTGGGCATAGGAATGTTAGCCATAGGGGGTGGAGCCATAGGTGCGCCGACCATGCTGGCAGGAGATTGCTGCATGACAGGTGGCGGAGCCGTAGGCATCGGTGGTTGAGCGGGCATAGCCGCCTGCATTAACTCTGAAGACGAGGCCAAGATGCCACTCGGGCGTTGGATCCCTGCCATCTGATCAAGCTTACCTCTAGCTGACCGCTGAGACGCTCCAAATAACGCCGCGTTGTTAATCCCACCTTGCATCATGTCGTTATCCACTTACGTTTCTGATTCCACCTAGACCGCCAAGGATCGGCTGCGATCCACCTTGTGCACCGTATATGGTGTTCGCCGTCTGAAGAGCGCCCCCCGCATAGCTGGCTTGCGGTGTTGCCGAAGCAGCCAAGGACGTTCCGCTTGAGGGTACACCCGAAAGGATGTCCCGCATGTACGAGAACCTAGCAAACGGTTCGTATGCTTCTTCCAATTGTCCAGCCCGCTGTACGTCATACTCAGACTGCAACTGGTTCTGCTCCAAAGCACCTGTGTTAAACAAGGTGTTTACGTCTTGGAACCCGAGAGACTGATTCGCTTCGCCAAGAGCACCCATCCCAGTACCAAGGCCTTGGAACAACTGGCCCGCTGTTTGCCCACGAGACTGTTGGTTTTCAAAAGCAGACTGCGCTTGTTGCTGTGCCCCAGTGTACGCAGCAGATCGCAGAGATGCTTGGGTCTTTGCAATCTGATCCGCTGTGTTGCGGGTTAACTCGGACCCTTCCACCGCTTGACGAGAGCCACCAAACGCGCCTTGGGAAAACGCTTCGGCATCCATGCGGTTTCGCTCAAGGTCAGCTTGACGCCGGATGTCTGACGTAGTCGTGTCGATTACGTCCTCAACAAACGGGTCGTAAAAATCTTTGTATGCGTTGGGGTCGAACGCGCCTGTGGTGCCTTCAACAGCCGTAATGCCTTGATTATACGCGCTTTTCGCATCGTCAAGAAAAGGCTGGTAAGCCCCCATCATGGAGTCGTATTGCTCCCCCGTCACAGGATCAACGCCGCCAGTCAGCCGAGCAATCGCTTCCACCTGTGGGTCTGTGAAACCGATAACCTCCGGCACAGCAACGCCGCCCTCAACCGCGAAGATCGGAGCGCCAAATTGGTCAGTCATAGCCAGACTTGAGTCTGTTGTGTACTCCCCACCCTCAGTCTCATAGAACTGGACGGGGTTACCATCCGGATCCATCGTCGCCTCAGACGGGTCTAGGGTCGAGGATCCATCGTCCATCTGATAAATCTCACGGCCATACAACGGATTTTGGGACGCAATACCAGAGACAGTTCCAGTCTTGTCGTCCACACTGTATATGTTAGCCAGCAGATCTTTTAGGTAGTCTTCCTGATACCCAGGAAGAAGGTTCATCGTCTTTTGGGTGACCTCATTTTTTGCCATAGCTATGCCACCCTTTCCAGTTGATTCATCATCTGATACATCTTAGCGGCACCAGCATTACGGTCACCGCCGCCCGCTCCGCGGACAGCATCCGCAGTCATGACAAACTCTCCGTCCGAGAGCCGTGCTTCCTGAACCGGACCACCATTCTGGTAGATTTGAGCAGGAATGGAATCACTGGTCCCTGTTCCGGGGCCATCGATCATGCCGCCCACAGCGTACTGCTTTGGTCGGTAATTAGCAACTGGAGTACCGGGGGCCGCGGTCCCTTGATAATCAGGGTTGCGTTCACCCGTAGCGTACTGAGACATTTCTGTTTTGGACATTAGGTTTTCGAACTTTGGTTTCCGCTGCTCGAACAGGTACTGCTGAAGCAAGCCGCCGAGGATCGGATCTGTGCGTCCTTGTGCATCTTCAACACCCGCCGCCTGCAGTATTCCACGTAGCGCACCTGTAGGCCCGCCCTGCATTCCGCCTAGCATGCCTTGTTTCGCTGCCATCTGTTGGCCTTGTTGCCCAGACAATAGTGCCATGATGTTTCCGCCTGCTGCGTTAGGGCTTCCACTAGCACCACCGCTACCAAAGGAGTTCAGGGCATTCATCGCAAAACCCGCGTTTCCGAGAGACCCTTGGGCGAATCCGCCTATGCCTGCGCCTATAGCGTCCTGAAAAGACCCGCCGCCCAAGAGCGATCCCAGCCCGCCGCCGACTGCCGCGCCACCTGGGCCACCTGCAATCATACCTACAAGGGAGCCAATCGATGAAAACAAATTGCTTTGCTTCGTGTTCGCTTCTCCGCCGCCGCTAAGTGGACCTCCGGAGTATTCACCACCGGAGCCACCAGGACCGCCACCATCGAACATGTCTTTCAGTCCTGTGAAACCTTGTTCAGCCATTATACTTCTCCGGATGACATTACTGTGGTACCTGTACTGCGCCTACGGAAACCGATGACTCAGATCCGATAGCATTGGGTTGGTTAATTAGGACTACCTTAACAAAGGAAGAGTCTCGAAACAAGCTCCCTGGTTCCAGACCATAGTCTGAATTAGGCAGATCAGTCAAAACAATGTTGGTGAACCGTCCTTCTCCGGGGTTTCTAGTTTGATCCGCAAGAATAGAATACGCTCGAACAACCTCGGCTAAGTACCTCTGATCGTAGTTTGCAGGAGGTACAGGTAGATACGGCTTGGGTAATATCCGCATTCCTATCTCCCTCCGTCTGGTCTGATGTCCACACGAGGAGTGCCAAGACGCCAAGCAACGCCTGCTTGATTTGACTCCATCCTAAAAGCAAAACTTCGACCCCGTAAACGTATGTTTACCTGATTAGTAAACTGTTCGACAGGCGCAGACGCCGTCTTCTCTACAGTGGCGTTGTTCGTTTGCAAGTAGTTTCCGCCGGGGAAATTTCTAGTCTTCAAGGTCATCGTCGCCGTGGGGTTTCCTACGGTAGAGTCTAGAAAAGTTAAGTCCGGAATCACTCGGCTCAAGAAGGCAAACTTATCGCCTTGTCCTATGTCTATTTGACTAGACTCAATATACGCATGTATTGGCGATGCGGGGGACGTTGAACCATCGTCAAAACCTTGCTCTTGATCGTATAAATAATTGTCAGTGCTAGTAGCTAGAGGCCTATCAAATATGCCCCGATCAGCCCAAGAAGTTCGGTCTAATGTTCCATAGTACCAGACGTTCTGCAGATAGTTGTAGACAACATATCGATCGTTGTTTGTGCTTTGCGCAGACGGATAGAACCACCATACCTCAGACTCTGAAGAGTTTAGCGCGGAAACAATTTTATCCGATTGACCAGCGTTGAGGTCTGAAAAAACAAAACTCTTTACTGTGCAGGGTATAACCTGAACCGAACCTCCGTATACGAAGAACTCTTCCTTACCCATCCAAAACACGTTGTCGTTAACAGCAATAGCCGCGTTTGGACTTACGATTGTGATGTTTTCGGAAACGGGAGAAATACCGAATGTGAATGGGGGACCAAGAAACTGCATGGCGTACAGTGTTGTGTCCGTGAAAACAACGATTTGCTGGCGCGTCTTCACCGCTTGAACAATCTCTGAGCCAGAGCTAAGTCGCAACTCCCCCGCGGTGTTCGTGGAAAGAGTGTTCCACACCGTCAAAGATTCTTGGTCCGAGAACCGTATTGCCAGAGGATCTTGAACGCCAGGGTTAGCCTCAGTGTCACAACCAAAAGCCAAAACGTGTCTGTCCTCTGAAGTCATGACTTGCTTGCAAATAGTTGGAGCAGACACAGATCCGGGGATGTCGGACAATCTGATCGATCGGTCAGATAGTTTTTCCGAGGACCAGTAGTAAATATCCCCGTCTCGTGGATTGGTTAAAAGCGTTTCGCCAAAGTTGTCATGCGACCAAAGACGAAGGGTGTCTGTTTGCACGTTGATATCAGCAGGTTCGCCCCAGCCCTTCCGGCTCCACGGGCCTGCTCCCCAACCGTCTCCAAAAATACCGGAGTCTAATCCAACACTAATTTGATACTCAGCAACACTGGTGTTTCCTCCATCCCCAGCGTCTAACGCAGTTGCAAGAACAGGGGTATCTATGATCTGTCCCGCAACGACAAGCGTTTGGATGGCTGTGTTCGCCGTTCTTGCAGAAAAAGTAAACGTGTTCGGAGTCGGTACGGAAACTATTTCGTATTCTTGGTTCAAGACCCCTGCGGTGATAGCTCCGCCCAAGCCCAAGACTCCGCTAAACGTCACAAAGGTACCGGGAGACGCGCCATGATCCTCGTTTACTGTGATCAGTATCGTGGAAGACCCCAACTCAGCAGAAAAAACCAAATCGTCGGTGCTGTTTACATCTCGAGTTGAGACACCGAGTTGAGAAGTTTCCCCCGTTGAACCCGAGCCCTGCACCGAAACGGAAACAAAATTTGTTGTACTAACAGTTCCGACTTCCCCTACGGATGCCGCGTTCTGTACAAAAACAAGAGTAGTGTCGTCAGCAGGGGTGAACGCCAAGGCACTCCCAACAGCACCTGTTGAAGACACCCCGTCTAGAACAGCGAAGTTGTCGTTTTCCACGAGTTGCCCTGCTTGTCCTTCGGTGGATACGCCACGACCAATGGAAACACTAATGTCCGAGTTTAAACTGTTAACGGACGCAATAGGGGTTATGTCGTAAAAAGTTCCGCCGTAACTCACATAGTACTTTTTGCTTGTACCCATACCTAAGTACCTAGCAAAATCTAAAGTAACCCACGGGTGAAGAGCGCGACAAGACCCTAGAAAAGATTGAGTTGTTGACTTTGTCCAGCCGCCGATTTTCTCTGGCAAGCCCTGACGGAACCGCACTTTATCAATATCGAACCAGCCGCCTTCGTTAGTGTACGAGGTGGTGTCTCGATTTACACCAGGGTTAAATTTAAGAGGTTGTAACGTCATGTTGTCTTGGTTCCCTCTATAGCGCGGAGATTGTTACAGGAAAAGGTTTGAACCCCGTTGCGTCTGTTATCGCGCTGTCCGTCCCAGTGTAGGTAACGTATGTGATAACGACTCCCGTGGTGTTTGATAAACCACCACTGACTTGTACATAATCCGCTGCGTCAGTAAACTCGTAATCCCCCGTAGCTGTTCTATCTACGTCGCCCTCAAAAGTGTAGCCGCCAAAGGTGATGTAGTTGCTATACAAGTCGAAGTCAGCAGAAGATGTGGCTAAAGATAAGAGTTTATCTCTTCCCCCGATAACAAAGCTATTGTTCGATGTATTAAAACTAATATAGTGCGCGTCGTTCAAAGACGGCTTGTATCCAGTCCAGACATCTGCTGCGGTAATCTCAGCAGTACCACTCACTGAACTAACTACTCGGACAATCTCGTTATTATTAAAGTCGGTGAAGTACGCCTCAAAAGTAGAGTCCAGAGGTTGGGATGCCCCAGCGTCGTTCCATCGAGTGTACGTTGCGTCTGGGAAAGCTGATCCGGTCTTATTCTTCCAAGTATACCTGGTATTAGCGTCCATAGCATACCCACCTGACCCACCTGGTACGGCTTGAAAAGAAAATCCAACTCTATCAGGACTATTGTTACCGGAATGGCCAGATAGAGCGAGTTGGTCCCGATTAGAGTCATACGATATTGCGTTTAGATATATCTGATCCCCAGTACTACCGTTTAATCGAATACGGTAGTTATATTGGACAGCTCCATTCGATGCGGCTATTTTTCCGTAAAGCCCAAAGGTTTCGCTAGCGTCCGATGGACCTACATGTCCGCCAAAATAAACACTGCTTCCATAAGCAGTAACGCACTCTAGGGTCACGACTTCACCGGATTTTCTAAGACCCCTGTCCCATAAAAAAGTCAGCTGGTCATCGAATTTTGTAATGTCCCCGAGGGAGGTCTGCAGATCGTAATAAACTATATAGATATTGTCGCTATCGTCTATCGTCATGCCCAGCGGGAACATGTCGGGGACACCACCTGTCCCGTAAAACTCAACAGACTTTACTCGAGTCCCTGTGTCCGCGAACTTAATAATATACGCTTTGTTCGAGGATGAGTTTTTTCCAAAAACAACCACCTCATCCGCCGAGTTTACTTGCACCCCTACGTGTGCCTCGTTCTGATCGGATTGAATAGCCCACATCAAGCGACCAATTCTATCGTACTTGAACAAAGAACCCGCGCTAGTGACAGCGTAAATATTTTGTAAACTGTCGGTGGCTGAACCCGTAAAATTGATGTTGGCCTGCTCACGAACCCAGTACGGAGAACTTTTCGAACTGCCCATTAACAAGTGCCGAGAAGATACGCTCATAGTGTGCCCTCAACTCATGTCTTGACCAGCAACAAAACCGTAGTAGGTCGTGCCGCCGTCGTGAGTGTAAATTACAAAAACATCTACCGAAGAGGCACCAACAGTAAGAGTTGGAGATAAACCTAGAGCCCATTTCACGGACGATGGGAAAGAGATCGTACTTGAGGAACTAGAGCCTTGATCGACTTCTAGAATTAAACTGTACGACGTTCCTGATGCGGGCGGGTTAGAGAAAGCAAAAGTTGTGCTTCCCGCACTCAAGTCCACATAGAAGTGGTTGCCGGAGCTTACGTCGATAGTGGTAGTCAAGGCTCGTGTCAGCGTAACAAAGGTTTCAGTGTAACTTTTTGCCTTCAACTTCTCCGAAAACAAAACGTCCCCGCTGCTGTCTGTTACAACGGCATTCGAAGGAGAAGTTGTCCCCGGTGTAGACCCGTCTAAAAGGTTGAGTTCCGCAGATGTCGCTGTAATACCGACCAACACATTGAGTTCCGCAGTTGACGAGGTAATGCCATCCAACACATTGAGTTCGTCAGTTGACGAAGTGATACCGTCCAAGACGTTTAGTTCCACGGTTGACGAGGTAATGCCATCCAAGACGTTCAGTTCGTCAGTTGACGAAGTGATACCGTCCAAGACGTTCAGTTCCGCAGTTGTCGCTGTAATACCTTGCTGAACTAAGCCTGTTACTTCTTTAACCGAAGCCCCAACCCCTGCGCCGTCTGCGTACACAATAGCCGTCTGCCCGTTGGGAATAGTCACAGTCGCCGCCGCACCTTGCTGCATAACAACAATTTGTCCGCTTTCGTTGACCACGACATACAGTTTTTGAACGGTGTTCGGTGATATGAACACATTGCAAGTCCCTGTTGGATTGCCCCCTAAAACCAAAGTTTTATAGTGGCCGTCAGAAAGGTCTCCGTCAGTGCTGGTATTGATACTGTAGCTTGCCCCCGTTAGAGCAATAGACCCTACCCCATCGACCATACGATCTAAAATCTGCAGGTTATCATTCGTAGTGTTTCCCCAAGTACCCGACTGTTCCCCGGTTCCTATGAGTTCTAGATACCCGTTGGAGCTATATGTGCTTGCCATTTTTTTATCCTACGCCGCTATCTCTTCCCAAGCCGAGCTTGGTTGAGGGTTGATATCAGTATACACAGTTCCTGGGTTCGGGGCTATAGGAGAATATCCAGTCCCTGGGTTCGGGTCAATTTGACCCCAAACGAACAAAATCCCCACAAACCCTGTGGCTTCTAAACCTGCGACAACAGGGGCCACATTGATGATAACATTTATTTCGCCAACAACGGCGCTGCTTTCCACGCCTGTAACATCGACAAAGACTACGCTTCGACCATCAGCTTGACCGACTTCCCCAACGGACTCTACCCCAGCCAAGAAAATAGGGATTACCACATCCCCAGGGGTTTCACCGACAGACTCCAGACCAGTGATTGAGACCACAACCCCTGTACCCGCCGAAACGGTTACTCCGTTTACTAGACCATCCGAAGACAATCCATCCGGCAAGACAAGAGCCGTCCCAGTTACAGAACTAACGGCAGACACTAATGCGCTGGAAGCAACCCCTTCCAGACTAACCAGTACGCTGACGGAAGATCCCGACTGCGTGGCAAAAGGAGCCTCGGAAAAAGCAGAGTAGCCAAACACAGTCTTACTCCTTTACGCTTGGGATTCAGACCAACTAATTCGTCCTGTAATAACAAAGGGGTTGGTTGCTGAAACCGTTGACGGGTCTTCCTGTAGGGTCGCGACAACAGTTAAAACGTCTGGTCCATCAGGGTAAACATTATTGCCCCCTAAGATAGAGTTACCGAGGGTCGCAACTTCAGCAAGGTTTTCGGAGGTAAGCTGCTGAACACGGTTTGTTGTGCCAGTGTCCCCTGAAGCTCGGAAGTTGTAAATACTGGCCCCACCAGTTAGGAAGTCTTCGTTTGAGTGAATCAAAAGCTGACTGAGGCTCGGGTTATTCACACGTTGCCAAGCGTTTGTATTTAACTGGGCGTTAAGAACCAACTGAATCTCTGCCGTGTGGGTGCTCAAGATTGACGTTTGGTTAAGAATCAACTGCATACGGTTAATAATTTCACGTTCCCCCAAGAACCCTGGAGTACTTGTGTCAACGCTTGGAGCAAGACGGATGCTGATGAGTGGGATAGGGTCCGTAACAACCTGCTCTACCGCGGCATCCCCTATTACATACGGAGTTGACGTGCCAGAAATCACTGTTGGCTGTTGGTCAACAACTAATAGGTTTCTAACCTCTTCAGTGTTTTTGTTATTCCCAAAACCTTCCCTTGAAACAAGCCCCGGCAAATAAGGCTGATAGGGGTTAACGAAGGTACTGAGCGGCAACTTGGCTACTGTTCCTGAAGGCAGGCCAGCCCCTGTAATAAGTGTGCCAGCCGCCACAGAGTTTAAGTTTCCTTCCGGAGCGTCTAAAAGTATCGCGTACCCAATGCTGCTGTAGTTTCTGTTGGTGGAGTACTGACCAAGGTAATCAACCTTGGCGTCCACGGTTAAACTAGACGCTTGGGTCAGAGTTACGTTGTTAGATGAAGCGTTGAACACATAGGCTTTATCTGGGTCAAATGTTCCGTCCATAATGACTGAGGTGCCCCAGTGCGCAAGAGACGGGACATACGTCGGTGCCCCTGTGTTTTCAATTTCATATCGAGCAGGTAGGTTGCCTGACCGCATATAGGCTTCAGTCTTGAAGTTCCCGTGAACAAACTGGTGAACATACTGAACGTCGCCGTTCTGGTCTTTAAAACCAAAGCGGACCTTGCCTGCGCCGTACCAAGAGTAGTCAAGGTAAGCCATCTGAATTTTATTGATGTCTAGCTTGAACCCCGTGTGTCCAGTTCCATCGCATACGTCTAAGTTCCACTGCGTTTGAGGAACTCGAACGGTGTTAGATTTAGAGATAATTACACTGTCTAAAGTAACCCCTGCGTAAGTGGGCGAAATAGCCATGCTGGTGTCGTTGTTAATTCGTACAACTTGATGGGTCTGACCTTTTATTACGACGTAGTCTCCAACGGAAAGTTGTGACGTAAATTTAGTCCCATTGCCGTTTACAACCCCTGAACGGAACGTGACCGAGGCAAATCCGCTTATTTGTTTGACCGAATCTCTACGACAAGCGTTAAGCACTGAGCCCGTGTACTCGAAGAATATCCCGTTCTGATCGTCAAACATTCCGCAACGGAGGGAACTGTTTTGCCAACCGTCGACATAGTACTCAACGTCACCTAGAGCGGTAGCGTCCGATGGTATCCCAGGTAGCTGAACCTTAAATCTGTAGTCATCAAGAACCGAAAGAACAGGCATCGTTGCGTTCCAAAGGTTTTCAGTTCCATTCTTTGGATCAACAGGCGTGTCAGCCTGAAAGCCCGCTGCCGCCGTCCCGCTAACATATGTGTACAGAACAGGTGCCGCCGTTGCGACTACAATCTGGGTATACGCTCCAGCAGAACCTGCCGTTCCAACCACAGTAACTCCAGTTGCGTACTGTGTACCACCGTTATTGTCGCCGTCTTGTGTTGTTGAAAAACGAAGAGTGTAGCCAGCGTTAGTAGAATCCGATTGGTCGAACCTGTATGTTCGGCCTTCGTACATAGTAATTGGGGTCTCGGGCTGTTCACCCTCCAAAAGAAACACGTCGTCGCTGCCACTTACGCCTATCGTAACGTCATAAAAGAAAACGCCTATTGCGTCTGTATCCGTGTTTGTTGATCCCGAAGTCACAATATTTAACCCTGGGGTTAAACGGTGTGGGAACCGTGTAGTAATTGTTCCCTGTGCCAAAGAGTTAACGGAGCCTGCAAAGGCAAACGCATCAATCCCGCTTGTTGGGCTAAAGTTAACCGCGAAAGAAACTTGAATCCCTTTACCCGACTGATAACGGAAATACTTCCGAGTTTGCCTGATCATGCGGCTATCAGGGTTGCTTGAAGGTATAAGGTCCACACCACCGTCATAGGGTCTGTGAAGAGCAAATCCGTCAGAGCGCAGTAGTGCCTGAGTCCGCAAGAAATAATGAACACCCGTTTGAGCAGTGGCGGGCATTGCAGCTGTCAACGACAGCTGGGTGTCACTATTTACATAGGAAATAGTGCGTTCAATGGTTGCACCCACGTTTTCAAAAAAGTTTACAGAAGCCCCAACCCCGATGTCTGTTACATTTACGGGGGAGGTTCCCGTTAGGGCAAAGTTTTCTGAATTAGCAAGGGTGAACTGGTCCGCGGGGGTAGTTAGACCAGAGGTGTAAACAAAATATAAGTATGTGGACACGGTACCTGAAGGCTGCGTACCCGTGGCCGTGATAGTTACCGTGTCGCCATCAGACAATCCGTGGCTTGCCGCAGTAATTACATAGTCAGGGCTTGCCGAAACTGCCGTGATGGCCGTGCTGCTTACCGCGTGTGGGACATTTATAAGTATCTTGTCTCCAGAGTTGAAATAAGACGTGAAGGTCGTACCTTCTCCAGATATTACGGTGCTGCTTGCTTCATAGGAAACTGAACCCAGTGCGGAAACTGAACCCGCAATAGTGGTTGAGTCCAAGCTAAAAGTACCAGTCCGAGCGGCATTGGTAATACCTGTGTTTGTAAGACTAATAGCCGTTCCCGCCAAAGCGTTTTCTTGAGTTGAAGCAACTTGGAAAAAATCTTTGCTCGAAGCGATCAAAAAGTAGGTGGTACCACTAGTAAGCCCGATAATCCCAACTTGCCCAGTTGCTGAACTTTCGGTGTACACAGCCGATTCTCCAGTAACAAACCCATGGTCAACAACATAGAACGCATCTAATGCCGCCGTGAAAGAGTCTTGGCTTACTTTCACAAACGTCCGAGAATCCACAAGGGATTCCGAAGCTAATGTAAACGAAAGTTGATCCGCAGAAGTCCCTGAAACCTCGTACACCCCATCCGCTGCGCCAATAGCGTCCGCTATTAGTATTTGATTCTCAGCAGGGCTCGGAACACTTGAAAGGTCTATAATAGATGTTCCATAAAATATTGCGGTTGTAGTGTTCGAAGGGTCTGAGATAATATTAATTCGGTTTGCAGTTGTATCAGCTATGGCATCGGCAGATGTATAGTAAAGTGTGAAGAGCGAAGATGAGACTCTATGAACATAATAAACTTCGCCGCTCTGCAGAGGAGCCTTTGGCGTACCAGCAACGTACTGGACAGCCTGCCCTGTCTGAAAGCCGTGATTAGTTCTAAAGATAAAGTAAGCCGCCGATGATGAGCCGATATTTTGGCTAGATACATATTGTGTACTGGTGATGTAGTTGGGGGTAGTTGCAAGATTAAACGAGTCTCCCTGCTTCCTTGCAACGTAGTATTCCGTGCCCGAGGTTAATCCACCGATGGCGGTCCCACCGTTACTATCATAAGTTACAGGATAACCTTCAGAAACCTCTACTCCGGCAATCGTTATTGTGTCACCAAGTGCAAATTTAGCGTTGCCAACTACATTGTACACAAGGTCCGTAGATCCAAGGTCCGTGAAATCTATGTCTGCTCCTGAAGCTTGAGGGTCTCTAAGGGAAAAACGATCCTGGGAACCTCGGTTAACGGTGTAGCTGTCACCCGAGGTTAACGCGGCAGGAAGAGTGCCTGTTGTCGCTGTTACAGTAACGGTGCCCCCGGTAGCTAAACCGTGGTTTGGTATAAGAAAAGAGTTTTTAATTTCAGAAAGAGAAGCGTTAATCGGAATAATATGATGATTAACAAGCCCCGTGGCGTTAATAAGGGTGGTAGAGGTTGGGCTGCCGTAAACACCAAAGTAAGTGGCGCTTTGGTGTTTCCCGTAGAACTCTTGCGGGGCATCAAACGGCCCCAGTTGTCTGGGCATGGCAGAGGCACTGTAGACATAATTGTGAGCTTTAAAAGTTATAAAACGATTGGTTGCTTGACTAGTGCTAACTGGGAATAATGAGTTCACTCCAGTTACAAGTCGAATTCGGGCGGAGTTTGCTATGTTAGCAACCCAAGATTTAATAAGCGCCGAACGTGTCTGACCACCACTTACCCCGCCAGTATTGTTAAGCGGAATTTTGTAAAAGGATGAGTTTGACCTCAACCTCTGAAATCTAAGAACCGTGTCACTTATTCTCGTTACGTAATACCCCGTATTCGCGATTAGTCCACCAATCGGCGTGTTCGTATCAGTGTCGCACACATAAACGACACTATCTGAACTAGCGAAACCGTGAGGTTCATTAAAAGTCACTGTGTCCAGGCTGGTATTAATTGTGTAGTCTCCCTCCTCAAAAAAGAAAGGGGGGGTAGTGCCTGTAGATAATCCAGGGGGATAATCAGGCTCAAAGTCCACCGCGTTAACCGCAGTCATAGGGAAGCCTGTTAATCCTGACGCCGTGGCCGCAGTTCCGCTCTGGTTAACTACGCCCCTGTTTTCCGGCTCCACGTTATCCGTGTTAAAGAACAGCGAAGCTTTAGCAAAAGTGTTCGCCAGCGTGACGCTAGTGCCGTTTGTAAAGTTAGTCGGGTACTCAGTGTTCACAGACAGTGTACTTTGGGCAGCACCATCCGATGTAATGCTCGACAAGTTAGAGAGAGAAAACTCCGTACCTGTGTAAACAGATCCTGCAAATAACTGAGTGTACGTTTCTTGAATGCTGCCTGTGATAGTCTGCCGAGACTTTGCTCTGTATGTAAAAGTATCTGTGGTCGGTGTGCCGTCTACAACAAAACCACCATCTGCAGAAATAAACGTAGTCCCAACTACAATAATAGGTGACCCACTTTGAAGACCGTGATCTTCAGAAGTGGTGACAGTAATTACGTTGCTATTGGCTCCAGCAACAATGGAAGAAATCCCAAGATCTTGGTCCCCGTTACGGGAAAAGAACGTAGGGATGTTTTTTGTTAGCTCGAGAGTCTCCCACTTTGTAGACTGCAGGCCGTACTCAAAATCAGTGTCGATCAAATTCTCTGGGTTGGATACGCGGAACTTGGATACTGCGTCAACAAACGTGCTGTCAGGCTTAAATGACTGATTGTCGTTCTCTACAAAAATCTGCAAAGGATCCGTGTCTGCCATCGACGTAGTGTCATAGGTCAACGTCAGTGTGGTGGTGTAAGAGGTATAGTCAAACGCAATGTCCGACAGTCCTTTTGATGCGTCATTAAAGGAAAAGATGATTTCGTTGTTGTTCTGATTTGTAATCAGCAACATTCTCTTTTGAGAGTAAACCCCGTCTAGGGTGATAGTCTTAGCCGATGCATCAAAAGTGTAGTCAAAAACAAGATGTTTAGCCATTCTATCCCCCAAGCGCGACTGCGAAAGCAACCGCCTGTTGATCTGTAACCGAGCGCAAAGCCGGATACGTTATAAAAACTCTCTTAGAACCTGCAATAAAGTTCACCAAAGAGTTGCTGTTTGAACTGTCGTAGACCTCAGTACGAGTCAAGGTGTCCACCGCGGAGTATGTCCCCAAGCCTACCTCGTACTCTCCTGTGTCGTCTTCAATCGTGTAAAAGGTCTGGTCGCCCACAGAAAGGACACCAGAAAAAGCTTGAAAGCCCACATCAGCACCCGACAGGGTAATGTCCCCTGTACCAGTGCTTGTGCTAGTTTCCTTTACCCGATCAAAAACCCTAGCCATCTACGACAACCGGATGATCGCGTTGCTTGCGTCCGCTGTTGGGAACACAATCTGAAAGTCCCCTGAAGTAGATGTCTTGTCCGATCCAAAGTCCAGCACCACAACAGTGTCGGTGGTGCCTGTGCCGCCGTCTGTAGTTGAGTTATAGAGCAAAGCACCTCGGGCAGTGATTGTTGCCGAGGTAAATGTAAGATCGTCAAAATCCGTTAACGCCGTTGTACCAGAAATGGTCGGAGTTATATTCGTCAAATCTCCGCCACCCGCCGTGTAGGAGCCCGAGTCTGGCACCTCATTCGTCGCGGTATACGCTGTTGTAGCCGCGTCAAACGTGGCGCTGTCACTGTACAGCGCCAGCTTAAACGTATGGCCTGTAGAAGCCGTGAAGTTGTGTTTCGCCTGCAGCAGCTGCTGCTTGAACGAAGTACACATGAAGTTTCCGGTAAAAGCCATCGTTAGAGTCTCCTTATAAGCTCGGCTAAGTCGGGGTGCCCCGCGTCGTTTAGTGCATTATACACAGTTGTGCGGTCACTACGAATAGCCTGCCGCATATATTCTACCACGGTTTTCTGAACCGCGACAGAGAAATCGTGAGCCTGCTCTCGTATAGCAGGGTGGGCGCTGTCGGATACAGACAGTATCTTCTTTACGCACTCTTCTGAAAGTTCTTCCGGAGTAAAGCCACGGTTGCTAGTGGTTTTTACTCCAACAACATTTGCGTACCGAGGTAGAGTTAGCGATCCAACAGACATTATTGTTTATCCCTTATAAGCTGACCCGTTCTATACTGGTCGGTGGTTTCTTTTGCTTCTCCGAGCATCTTCACCCCCGTGAGAGACTCTTGGAACCTTGAGTTGTACATCGCCAGAATGTCTTGCTCACCCTTCATGTAAATGTACGCTTCGATTAAAGCGCCGTATAACAAAGCCATCTCCGCGTTAGTGCTTAACCAAGTTGTACCTTCGTCAGTGCCCTTCGTCAAACTCAGCGGACGATAAAGGTAATGTAGTTCGGCGGTGTAAACTCCGGCTGGAGTGGGCGCTAGAATAAAGTTGTTAACATCGAACTGAGAATAATAGCGAGGCTGTCCTACAGTCGAGGGGTCCGGCGTGTACGTCTGGACAAAAGAAGGATCCTTAAAATCAACAAAGACCTTCTTGCCGCTAGCCCCTGTCAAACTCAAAGAGAAAGGGGCCAAGAAGTCCGAGGGGCACCCAAGATAGGGGTTACCTGCTGTAGTCGGAGCATTGGAGTTTTTCCGGAATAAGCTGAGTTGCACACTCTTTAGAATGCGCTCTTCCGCTTGCCGAATGAACAACGGGATGTTGTTTACGAAAGACGTTTCATTGTTTTCCGTATAGTCTTCTATCGCTTGCTTTAACTCGCCGTATGTAAAACTCATGTTGTTCCCACCGTTACTGTTCCAACGGAACCTTGAGAAACCAAGTTATCCGGAGGGCTGATCCCAGGGATATAGGCAAACCCAACTGGGTTCCACCCCCACTGCACCGCCCGCTGCTCTGCGAGTCCCGATTCTGGTCTGGGATTCATTAACGCTTGAGGGTCCGGAAAAGCTTTCGGTGGAAACAACTGAGGATGCTTCGTCTCGAACTCGTCGGGACCAACCTTGGCACCTGTCCACTCCACCTTCATCTCACGAAGACGGTAACGGCGACCAGACCGATCGGATATTCCCCAAGCATTTTTTCCCGCTGCGTAAGGCATTAGACCCTCAAATAAGCTAAACTAGGTTGAAGTTTCAACGGGGTACGGCCTTGATCTTCGTCCGCAGCACGTTGGAACTCTTCTTCGTAGATAGATTTCAACATCTGAACTCTGTCTGGAGCACGTTTGACTGCCATATAGTAAGCCAACCCTGCCGCCATGCACGGGTAAAACCTGAAAGGCATGTCCGTTGTGTTAACCAAGTCATCCGCGTCCTCGATCCTACGCACATAGTAGTACCGGATCTGGTCGGTTGAGTTCTCTGGAACGGACCAAAGATACAGTTTGGGTTCTATCTGACGATCCAGCCAAAACTGACTAGGTCTGCCCTGCGTTGTTTTGTTAGGCAACGTAGCGTAGTCACCGCGGCTGATCCGCTGTACTTCGTAGTCTGTGTTGTCTCTGCGCATAACAACGTCCAACAAATCTACAACGCCCGACTCTAACGTGTACTCGGAGACACCTTGTGTAACTGTGAAAAAAGCCTGCTTCACAGTCCACAGATTTAAGCCACGGTTGGCCCACTCAGCAAACATCAGGTTAAGTGATCGACGCGCAGTACGTGCGTCATAGCCAGTGCGAACCTCGAGGCCGCACCGCTCATACGCTTCCTCAATTATCTCACCGACATCAAGATTGAAGTCCCTTGTACCTGACGTAGTCATCTACTTATCCCATCTTCGTGTCACGAACACCGCGATTAGCCATTACACAGCCGCCGTTCTTATAACGTACCATACCACCTTTAGCCTTACCTTGCGAATCCTTTATCGCTTTAGCAGTAGGAGCACCTTTATCGCCGGGGCTGCGCATGCGTTCTCCGCTACCGCCCTCGATACGTTTCCGCTTCTTTTCTATATTGTCCCAGAGTCCCGGTTTACCCATTTTACTCGTCCTTTCTGGAGGCTTGGAAACTTGGAACGCTGTTTGGCCCCTTGATATTGTCATAGTGGTTGGCCCTTCTAACTAAAAAATCTTGCCACATAGGCTTAATCATCTCGTAGTTCTCTTCAACCCTATAAGACACAACAGCGACTTCCGCCTTCATTTCAGAAACCTGTAGCGCACCCCAACTTAACACCCCTAGAGATATCACGGAAATAATATGCTGGAAATCAATCTTCATTTCGTCACCACGCCTTACAAGACCAGTACTTGGCCTTTAGTTTGTCTAACGTACCTTTGTCACAACCATGACGAGCCCTAAACGACTTGCGACGTTTAGGGTTGTCTTTTTTGATTGTCATGTTGGCATCGCCAAAACGAACGATCTTTTCTTTGCCTTTATCGCAAGCCTTTACAACAGACTTCTTGCCGCCAGAGATCTGGCGCTTCGGTACGTTGCACTTCATCTTTGACTTGTCGATCTTAGCCATTAGTTTTCCTACGCTAGGAGAAACGTAAGTTCGGTCCCTGCGCCCGTAAGCGCAGAAATGTAGACTCCCGAAGTAAACAACATTCCATTTTCAGGAATGTATATCTCGTTCATGCCTACGGGGAATTTCTGCGTTAACAGCGTTGCTCCCCCATTACCATTGGTAAGAGTAAACGAGCCCGCCGTAGTCGCGTATATGTTTACGGCCTGAAGTCGCGATCTGGACGGCCCTATAAGAGCCGCCGCCGCACCTTGCGCATGAGAATACGCATTTATGTCTGAGCCAGCCATTCAACTACTCCTTATGGACGGATTGCGGTGTTGTAAGCCTGTGCGTACATAATGGTGATTACACAGACACCCGCTGTGGTTGCTGCACTATTTGTAACAGTAAGTTTTAGATCAGCAGCTCCTGTGTCACCCCAAGCGAGAGTTCCACCACCAGAAATTCCCAGTGCTTTAATGCCTACAGATGTGCCTACTGCCAGCGCGTTTAGGATTGTGGTTGCACCACCAACAGTATCGCCAACACTGACGTTTGTTGCTCCAGATGCTGCTGTGGCCATATCTACCACACAATTAATGATTTTTGAATTTGCGGGGATAACCATACTGGTTGCACCAGCAGCAATCGCACCACCAGAAATATCCATGGTATGCGTCTGCATCATCGTAACATAGCCAACATTAGCGATGTCTGTGCCTACAGTTGTACCAGTTGTATTCTTAATATTACCTGCCCGTATCGGGCCTGAAAAAGTTGTATTAGCCATGTGAGTCTCCTGTCGTGGCAATTGTCAGCCGCACCATGCGACTGTCAGGGATGCCCTGACAATACATCAGGTCTAAACAAAAAGAAAGAGGCGATCCGAAGACCGCCTCTGACTCTAGTAGTGAGTGGAGACTTACGCCGCCCCTGCAGAACCGAAGATACAACGTGGGTCGGAGAAGCCGAAGCTGTAACGCTCACGCGCCTTGAAGCGCATGTTACCCGTGTCGAAATCACCTTCCATGTTGGTGGAGAGTGGTGTGCGCTCAAAGTGAATCATACCACGAGGAGCATCTGTCAACACGAAGAACGCATCTGGATCAGTGAGGAAGTCGTTGACGGCATAACCATCAGGCAACATACCCATTGAGCGTAGAGCGTTCGTGTCGTTGTCGGCTGTGCCAACACGCAAGTTTGAAACCATCAAGCGTTCTGCAACGAATTGCAGTTGACGCGGGATGACCAACTTGGTGCCGCGCAGGGCGACCTTCAAGCCACGTTCGTCAACAAAGCCAGCGATGTTGATAAGAGCGTCTTCCAAAGAAGTTTCGTTCAAATCAGCAGCTACTGCTGGAGTGTTTGCGAATGTGCCGCCGTTTGTCAGTGGGTGGGTTGTTGCACAAAGAGCAACGCCGTCACCACCAGCTGTAGCACCGCCAGCAAAGGCGTTGTTAAGCACTGAAGCCGCTTTAACCTGCTTCGTGTGTGCCATTGAACGAGCCAACGCACGAGTGTAACGTGAACCAAGACGATCATAGAGATTGTCTTCGATAGCTTCCTCAGTAATTGAGAATGCCAACGCCACAGTTTCGTGGTTGTAACGAGCAGTGTATGCTTCGTTAGCGTCGTCAAAGTTGACGGAAGAACCTTCCGACTTAGTTGGTGCTGCGCCAAACCCGGCCAACATAACTTCTTCTTCGAATGCTCGATCGGAAGACTCTGTTGTAAAGATTTCGGCGTGTTGGTTTTCGTACTTGTTGTACTCCATACCAAACAAGGCGTTTAGGCCTGGTTCTAGCTCTTTAGCCAGTTGTGCGCGTGAAATAGCCATGTGTTAGACCTCCTTAAACGCCAGTGGACGAAACAGTACCCGCTGCAATCCCGCCATTGGCAGAGTTGAACGATGTATTGAGACGTACGATGAGTGGGATACCAGCGACTGTGAAGTCAGAGTTGTCAGCGTCGTCTTGGACACCAATAACACGCAGCTGAAGAGCAGCAGTGGCAGCAGCAGTATTCAAGTCTGCGGATGCAGAAGAGATACCAGTGGTGTCATTGCCCGCAGTGGCCGTTGCCATTGCGATGTTCTTAAAGACCATCGCACGAACTTCCGCTTCAGTGTTCGCTGCACCAACGACATTAGATGTCGCAATAGTGAACGTCTGCATTGGGTTGTCGTAAACAAACGCCTTGATAGGGAAGTTTGCATCCGCACCCGCAGCAGTACCCTGCCAGGAAGGAGCCCAAATTGTTTTGCCGTCTGATGCGCGAACGTACTCGACACCCCAGAAAACACCCACGAATGCTACGTTACCACCAGCAGCAGCTTGCGCTGCACCGATAGTTCCGCCCGCAACTGGGACAACAGGAGAGCCCTGATACATTTTTGTATTGTTGTTTGACGCGATACGATACTCGGTAGCACCCGTAGTATTCGAACCTTGTCCAACAATACCAATGGGACGTAGCCCAAAGGATCCGTTAGAATTTGCCATAATAGCACCTCATATAATTAATTGGAGTCGCGTTCGCGGCCTCCAAAGGATACACGACTTTGTCGATCATTGTGGATCGGCATCGAAGGATGTTGTTCCTTCATTAGGTCCTGGTCTACAGCTGTCATCTGTTCGCGGGTTCGGCCCCCGTAGTACTCGTTTCTTTCGCGTGCTGTCTGTTCAGGCATACGACACAACATCAGCCCACCTTGTCCTATGACGCCTGCGTATTGACCATCATCGATGGTTGCAGCCTCATAGTTTGGATACTCATCTTTCCGGACAGGTTCCCATCCTTCACGTAGCTTGGAGGTGACATTCATTTTGTCTTCCTCGCCACGCATTGCGACTCGTACCCAACGATGCACAAAGCCCTCTGGGGCCTCTGGTGCAGATAGGTGGCTGGGCGGTGCCCATGGTTTTCTGCGCGTTTCTGTTTCGCGTGTTGCGCTCTTGCGCGGTGTTCTAGTGTCAGTCATGTCATCAATCCTTTACATACTTTGCGTATTCTTCAAGAGGTACGCCTAGCTTTTTGGCAATCGCAACTGCGGAATGCGATAGCTTGACCGACCTGCGCCCTGTTTTCGTGCTGCGGGATGCGGAGTTACCAGCAGAAGCGACCTGACTTCCTCCACCCGATTTAGTCGCCTGAAACTTGTGAGGAAACTCCCCACGCATACGACGATTAACCTCAGTATAGTACTCATCGCTGTTCGGGTCAAACCCTTGTTCCTCGACGAGTTCCTGATGTACTGTGTAAGCAGCCGTTGTCATGATCTTATCTTGACCAAACCACTTGTTCTTCTCTTTCCACGCAACAGCTTTGGCATCTGGAACTGGTGCCGCTTGCTGCTGTTGTACAGGTTGCTGTACAGGTTGCTGCTGCTGAACAGGCATCTTAGCCTGCTGTTCAGCCCGAGCTTTCGCAGTGTTGTACTGCTGCTGCTGAACGGCGATATTAGACAACGCCTGCTGGGCTTCCAGCATTTTGTCCGTATCTCCAGCCTCATAAGCCTCTTTGTAGACGCGCTTTGCGCCATCTGTTTGAGACTCCAGTCGGCTTCCATACTCAGACAAGTAGCCTGTGTCCAAAGCCTTCACGCGAGTTTTCAGCTTGTTGTTCTCGTCTATCAGCTGCTGGGATAACCGAACAGCTTCTGACTTATCACGCTCTTCCTGACGATATCTCTCCGTCAGCTTTTTGATGCGCGTCTGAACACCCTTACTGTAAGAATCTAGCTCTTCTTCGCTAGACTCAGGCTTAACTTTTGCTTCTTCCTGACTTTCAGGGTCTTCAATAGAAATTTCTGTTTCTTCAATCTCGTTTTCTTCAGACATAGCCTGTCCCCTTAAATATGTTTAACATCATCGGGTTCCATAATAGTGGCGATAACCTCGTCATCATTGATGATACGAACCTCCCCGCCATCAATTTTGAATCTGGAACCTGAGTAACGACCAATGCAAACCCACTGACCTTCTTTACACCACGGCTCACCATCTGCCCCGAACTTGTCAGGGTCTTTGTAAGCTAGTGGTCCAAGCTTCATCACGTACGCCACAACCGTGGCTACCGACTCTCGCTCTCGAACTTCATCAGGGATATACAAACCACTCGCTGTTTTAGCCTTGCCTTGGTACGGCATAACTAAAACCCGCCAACCTGTCGGCTGCGGAAGTCTTTCGAGTAGCGGTTTGTCTAAAAGGGAGGGGTCTAGCACCCGCTCATTAGCGTCAACGTATGCGCTATCCAAAGCTTCAGGCTCTGCTTTTGCAGTAACCTTCTCCTTCTTCATTTTCTGCGCAACGTGATCAGGAAGATATAAGGCCTTCGACATCGTCTACGGTTCTCTCCAGCAGGGACTTGATTTCTTCACGAGCGAAAGAGAGTCCCCGTATCTCTCCCACCGACATTTTGTACTGTTCCCAGTCTTTAACAGCACCGCTTGCAAGAGCGGCAGAAAGATCCTTCTCCCGCTCTTCAAGTTTCTTGTATATGTATTTTGCCCAATCAACAACATCCATTATAGATTGTCCTTGTATTCCTCTTGTAGGTCAGATGTGATCGGTCCACCCTCTACCCACTCACTGCATGTATTCTCACTACTACAGCAGAATTTCAGCAGTTGGCAATAGCCAACGTCCCCAGAGTCGTCCCCAATACACTCCAGCATATCCGCGGTCTGGTTATACATCCCGCAGTTTCCGCACTCGTCATCTGTTACAGCGGCTTTGTAGTCATACTCGTACTCCGCCATGTCCTTGTTTTCCATGTTCATGTCGGCGTCTTGAGTCGGAAGAGGACAAGACTTACCGTCGTCGTCGTCTCCCATCTTATCTACAGGCATTCCTTCAGACAGAATGCTAATCATAATTGTGGTCATCAGTAGCACTTCCCGCGTTTTGCATTGTCACGAACATCACCCTGGCGAACTTCTCCGCCGTCCATGTAACCTTTTTTAATCATGCCGCCGCCCATGTACCCCTGCTTGACCATGCCACCGTTCATGTATGTCGGGGTGTCTCTAGGACTACCTTCTTCTGCGCGGCGTCTTGCCTCGTTATTACCACGAGAAGCTGCGTCGGCGTTGTCACGATCCGTCACATAGATTCCGTCAGGGCTGCGAGTGCTGCCCTCGTCGTCTGGGCCCAAACGGCGATTGGGACGTTTCTTGGGGCGTAGTGATTTCATAGGTGCTGGCATTGTAGTTCTCCTAAACCATTAGTTCAAAATGAGGCCCGTCAATAAACGGGCGGCGATTAGCTGATCTACGCACATCGATGTAGTTATTCATAGCCTCTTCCATCGTGCCTTCCCACTTACGAATGTCATTGATGTGCCATGCTGCACCCCAACGCAACTGAACGCCAACCATGTCAGCGCCCTCCTTCATTGCATCGGCGAGATCATCATAAACATTTAACTGCCAAGATCCCTTCCCGCCAACATAAGCCATAAGGTCGACGGCATGACCAACGAGATGTTTAGACTTCATGGTCTGGGACGCACCCTTGGCCACGAGTTCCTTTTGCATCTCTAGCGTTCTCATGCCTTGGATCACACCGAAGTCAATCTTAGTTGCAGTGATAGCGTGTTTAACAACCGCCTGTAGACGCTCGTCTACGCCTTCGAGTTTATCAAGGCTGCGCTGTGATAATTTATACGTCATCTTACTCCACCCTTCATGTACTTAGATACAGCGCGACCGCCGAACCAAAATGATATTATAGCCGCGAACAAACCGGATGTAGCATCATCCCAGATTAGCGACAACGATCTTCCAAGGTCATTACCCGCGCCCATTAGCGCAACGATAGCCGTCACCTTGATGGCAACGAAAAGGCCAAAAAAAACATAAGTGATGACAGGGCGGACACTGCCTCGTAGTGCGTTAATAAAACCTCCAGCGTCCATGCTGTCATGTTTGTACAGCCCCTCTGTCTCTTTGATACCAGCCTGCTTATCCAGAATATCAAGCTTCAACTCATTGCGCCGAGCCATAAGGTCCATCTCAAGCTTCATGCGCTCAAGACTGTGCTTGTGGTCTTGACCCGCCCTGAAGAAGTTAAGTACCTCCGGCATAAAGGAGGTGCCAAATCCAAGTAGACTTCCAAGTAATGTAATCATTTGTCGTACCTCTCTTCATGCACAACCTTGTTTGATGTCACAGTGGTTGTAGACTCTTTGCCCATCCAGATGCCGAAACTTCCTGTGAAAGCCCCAGTTACAACGGATATTAGGCCCGCTTGTGATACTGACAAGTCAGGTTGGGACATCGCCCACTCCAAGCAACGTATGTACATAATAGTTGTAGCCAGCATCATAAGACGCGGTAGAACTTTCCACTCATCTAGTCGTATCGCCATCGTTCAAACTCCTTGCGTAAGCAATCGCATAATGCCTGTGGTGTGTTATTATAACAACTTTTCCCCATTTGTCATATACAACATAATTACCCTTCTTGTTTCGATATAACTTCAAAGCAATACGTTACCGTGTGACTGTCCGTAATCAAAACCTTGGCGTCGTCCTTTGCCCTAGCGCACTCGCTGCTGGAGATGAACTGACCCAGTTCATAATGAGAGACATTGTTGTTAATAATCTGGAACCAAATCAAAACCCACATCACCATTTCTCCCAATAGCGGCCAAGAAAATATATCAGTGCGCCAGCACCGCCAAGGGCAAGCGTTCCAGAAACTGCGTACATGATGGCTTCCACCAACTCCTCACGCTCTTTTTCTTTTTGCTTTTCTGCTGCGCGTCGAGCTTTACGCGCTTCGGCTTCCCAAGAAATCCAGCGGTCCCAAGTGCCCGGCGGACCATACAATCTGCACCAAGACTCCAATTCACGGCGCTTTTCTTTAAGGTCTTCAAGGGCCTGGAACTCTTCCCAGTCGCCCTCTGCGCCGCCTGTAATAGCGGTGATGGGGTTTTTCTTCTTGCGACTGACGGCGTCTTTTAGATCAGCCTCTGCACTGAGAAACTTGCCGACATGGCCCACCATGTCTTTAACTTCACGCCCATTCTCAAGGCATTTCTTTATAACACCGTAGGCTGCATTCGCCGCCATTATAGTTTCGATGACGGCCA
>Ga0115007_10000575_pt1 | contig 24204 bp, 13 predicted proteins | sample ArcOceMetagenome_2_FD_87166 | JGI IMG/M metagenome (GOLD analysis project Ga0115007, IMG submission 87166) | Marine eukaryotic phytoplankton communities from Arctic Ocean - Arctic Ocean ARC135M Metagenome | ecosystem: Environmental > Aquatic > Marine > Oceanic | place: Arctic Ocean | collected...
ACTTCTTTTGAAATATGTTTGGGTGTACTTTCGCTCAAAAGAGATTTAAGTGTTTCGAGCGCAGGTGCTGCCAGCTCTTCTTCAAGGATGCGTTTTTGCTCCGCCTTTTTCAACAAGTCGGCTTGTTGCATAAGTTTTTTAAATTCTTCTAATGGAGTCATCATGCGGCCGTCCTTGAGATTACTGACTATTAAGTTTATGTTAAGATCATTGACCTTATTCTAGTATATCTTGTATTTATACGACTACTTAATACCTAACTCACGCTCAGTCATGATTACAAACTTCCACCCCTTATCTTTACAGTATTCTTCTGCGGCATTCCACTTAGAGCTATTCGTGCCCCAAGTCTTAACTTCATTCAAATATCTCTTGGTTGGCTTATTTTTCTTAGTATTCTGAACAGTCGGAGGCACCGTCTCTTTGTATGGCTTTATCTCTATCAGTAGCTTTTCTTTCTTACCCATCTTATTAGTCATTTCAACATAGAAGTCTGGAAAATATCGATGCATCTTACCGTCAACGCATGATCTATACGGCACAATTATCTCTTCCGACGACCACTTTGTGACTCCGGGGTGAGCATCGATATATCGGCAGAAATGGAACTCCCAGCTCGAACGATATACGATATTAGTGTAGTCACCCTTGTATTTGTGAGGGTTCTTGGGATTAAATTTACCTTGGTGATACTTTGCCATTGTATATAAATATCCATGTTACTATTATTCTTATATTTATACAAAGGTTTCCAAAATGGCAGACGTTATATCCTCTAATCTACTCAAGACAAATCCTGTAGAAGCTATGGCAAGACGAAAGGTCGAACAGAAAGGACCTTCGAGTGTACTCACGTTCCCTAAGAATCTAGGAGCCCACGGTATGCTCATGAGATTCTTTGAGTATAGCTATGGTGGCACCAAGGGATCAGAATCAAAGCCTATAGCTGAAATAATGCTCCCATTGCCTAAGCAGATACAAGATAGCTTTAAGGTAAATGTTGGAGGTGATGAGCTAGGCATTTTAGGCACAGGTGTTGCTCAACTAGCGGGTAATCCTTCAGATATGGAAGCAATAGGGTCAAATCTAGGAAAAGCTGTAGCCGCTGGACTGAGTTCTACTGCGAGTGCTGTAGGCAGTGCTGTGACTGGAGATACCAGCGAAATTCAATCAGCTCTAGCCGGTACCGCTGATGCGGCTGGGTTTTTATTAAGAGCAGGACTAGGGTCAGTATCGCCTGATATAGCAAATGGTATCAGCGTAGGTCGAGGCACAGCCGTTAATCCATTCGCAACTCTAGTATTTAAAGGTGTTGATCTTAAAGTTCACTCACTAGAGTGGCTATTATCTCCTGAGAGCGAAGAAGAATCTCGTGAATTAAAGACTATTATTCGTACACTTCAGCGCATGATATTGCCTAAGACTCAATCACCTCTTGGAGCTGATGCTGATAACTTAGGGCTGAGTGCAATCGATAAGGGCATATTGAGATATCCCGCGATGGTTAATATTTATCTAATGGGAGTTGACCAGTCTTATTACTTCAGATTTAAAACGTCAATGATATCACAATTAAATATTGATTACACTCCAGGTGGTATAGCTATTCAAAAAGGTGGTAAGCCATCACAGATAGGCATCACAATGACTTTAAACGAGGCATTTATTCATACAGCAGATGATAATACCACATCGGATTTAGTTAAAGAAGAGATAGCTGAAAGAATAGATGCACGAGTGACAGATAATCTATCATCAACTGATGGCGAATCACGTCAATATGATGCTAGCCAAGTTAGAAGCCCTGATGGATCAGCACCCGTAGCAAATAATACTGCAGGAGCAGATGAAGTCTCGATGACAAGAGCACTCGCTGACGGCAGCACAGCCACGTCCGTACTCACAAAGACTCAATTAAAAGCTCAGGGATTCACTGATGCTCAACTTGCTGGCACTGCACCTTCTGGTGTTGATAACGTCACGTTCACACCAGGAGCATAGAATATGTCATACTTCACACACTATCCCAAGACAAAATTTGGTGATGTCACACTACTTGATATCACTCGACGAGCTAAATTAACTGAATTAGTTAAGACTTCAGCACTATCGTACATGAGCTACACAGTACAAGAAGACGAGAAGCCTGAGGATGTAGCATTTTATTACTACGATGATCCTTCTTATGCTTGGTTAGTACTTATGTCAAACAATATTGTTGATCCATATACTCACTGGCCTAAGTCTGCACTTAATTTAGAAGCGTATATTAAAAGCGAATACGCATTAAAGTCTGGTACAACAGGCGATGCAGTAATAGAGTGGAGTAAGAACGCAACAATAGGCTCTAATATAGTTGAATATAGATCACACATCGATCCCGATATTAAATTAAATAGATCATCATACTTAAATACACCCACTTCTGAGTTCTATCCTGTAAGAGTATATGACTATGAGTTTGAATTAAACGAAGAACGCCGGGAAATCGTTCTGATGAACAAAGGCTTTCTACCTACGATTGCAGATCAATTGGGGTCAGTATTAAATGACAAATAAAGCATCACAAGCAGGCTTTTATATACTAAGAAGTCTAAGAATACGACCATTAATTAGCAACTCACCCGCGGGCGAGCTTGATTATGTAGACGTAGCGAAGACTATTGTCAACTGGAATATAAGCGAGTCGATTAATTCACCCTTTATATCAGGGTCAGTCACGATACTTGAGAGTGATAACATACTAGAAGACCTTCCTATCCTAGGAGAAGAAGAGATAGAGATAACGTACACAGATTATTATGACGAAACAATCACACAAAAGTTCTTTATATATGCAGTAGAAGATATTAAGCCAGGTAATAGCATTAATGATCGAATGGTTATGTATACAATCAAATTCTGCACACAACAAAAGCTTATATCAGATACAAAAGAGATAAGAAAGTCATTTGGTAATACAAAGATAAGTGATATGGTTAAGGCTATATACGAAGAACACTTCATTACTGGTAATAAATCAGTAGATAAAGAGATAGAAGTAGAAGAAACAGATGGAGAACAGACAGTAGTCATACCTAATCTAAGACCTGATGCAGCAATACAGTTTTTATCTAGAAGAGCGTATAGTGCCACAAATAAATCATCGTTATACAGGTTCTTTGAGACAAGAGAGAAGTATTACTTTTGTACGCATGAGTATCTTATCAGTAAATACGCCGATTTTGAGGGGATATCTGATGATCTCAGGAATCGCTTATTTTTTATATACAACACTGTTGATGATAACACAGGACCAGGGCAGAGAATAGCGCAACAATCCGTCAATGATATCACCTACGGTACCAAGGTAGATACAATGTCTGATATGAAAGAGGGTACGTATAGACGAACCGTCACTGAACTCGACTTTGGACACCGTACCAGAATCACACGGACCTATGACTATACTGATGACTATGAGAACTTCAAGGCGCCAGATCCAGTGAAGCTAACACACTCTTCATCCTTTGTCAACACTTATATGGGGGCGAGCCAAGCGCCTGAGACTATACTGATGACAGACTTTCCTCAGATTGGTATGAACGAGGGCCAGAATAATCAGCGAAGACCGTATCAGCACTTCTATGAGAACTACACTACTAAGCCTATCATAGACTATCATATGAATAGGAACGCCTTTCCGATCACGATCAATGGCAGACATGGGCTGTATCCTGGTATGATTATTAACCTAGAGCTATACAAGTTTAGTAATACACTAGCAGGTACCAGAGAGATTGATAGAGAACGATCTGGTAAATATATCATAATGAGCATCAACAACGTATTCAATGGTGATGAATATAAGCAATCTTTAACGATCACAAAGGGTGGATTAGCTAAATGAGTGGGTTCAATAATATGTTACATTTCATGGGTGTTGTAGAAGATACTCATGATCAGACTAATAGCGGACGAGTGAGAGTACGAGCATTTGGTATTCATCCTCCAAAGGATGGCCAAGCCGATAGTGAAGGGGTACCGACAGCGCATCTACCATGGGCTACAGTACTAGACGGTACGTATGGCTTATCTCCTATCATACCATCTGTTGGTGATTGGGTATTTGGTTTCTTTATAGACGGAAGAGAAGCACAGTCGCCGATCATCATAGGCAGAATGCCGGGAATGAACTTGTCTTTTCCTCATGGATCTGGTGAGCCTGGTGAAGACGGCTATATTCCCCCAGAATCTATACACAAATATGGTGAGCCTGAGCTTCATCGATACAATACTGGCGAAGATGCAGACAAAGGTCAGACGATACTACAGAGATCGTATCAGTATAATAACATAAGTCAAGCCGACGGTCAACAGTTTGATGAGCCACCGATCATAACACCCGAGAATAATCTTAACAATAGAGTTATACAGAGTAAGAATGGCGATAACTTTGTTGTCATTGGTGATGGTCAAGACACTGAGAGTGGCGATTATATGCTCATCTCGCATAGTTCTGGTAGTGTGTTTCAGATAGATTCTAATGGCACTATACTGATGAAGTCATTCGGCGACACTTATCATAGTGTAGACGGTGTTGAATCGAGATATGTTACTGGTAGTTCCCATACTAATATACAAGAAGACTATACGCTTAAGATAGAGAAAGGCTCAGGCAAGATATTCATCAACGGCGATCTAGACATAGAGTGCGAGAACTTTAACGTCAATGCACGTAATCAAGTTAATCTTAATGCTTCAGTCAAGACGAATATCTCTGGCGGGGGTGTTGGGATATTTTCTACAGTTGATGATGTTAATGTGATGGCCAATGGGAATATGAAGACTAAAGTAGGCAACCCTATCAATCGAGGGGGATTCTATGTTGCTGCTGACTTCGGCGATCTACATCTAGACTCATATAAGATGAATCTATTCAGTACATCATACACGAAGATTTATTCATTAGGCACGCCTTCACTCAGTATACAGACGTTACCGTTTCCGGATGCAGGCCATCTAGGCGTAGATATCAGTTCTAAGACATCTATGAGATTAGACGCATTAGCTACGATGAACATCAATACACTCGGCATCATGGGAATTAGTAGTGGGGCTGCACTTGGCATTAAGAGTATCGGCACACTTGACATTCACTCAACAGCACAGCTCGGAATTGGTGCTACTGCACTACTCAATATAGATGGATTATTAGTGAATATCGGTAACTTGACATCTGTAGTAACAGGCGCCTTAGCAACAACATCTATCGCAGCATCTATAGCCCCGCAGATAATACAGAAAGCAACAGGCACCATACCGAATGTGTCTATTACTGAGAGAGCTAAAGTAGTACTGCCGCCTGATATTCCAGGCTCTCGTCCGGCTCAAGTCGCTATCACTGAGAGAGCATTACCGGCTATGACGAGTACTATGGGATCTGGAGATAATCTTAACGTTGATAAATAGTATACTAGGCTAACAGTTGATACTTCTATTATAGCACAGAATTGACAATTGTCAACAGAAATATACGAAAGATTGATAGATAATACACTGGGCTTGAAGTTGATACTTCTATTATAACATAGGCGTGCCTATTGTCAACAGAAACATGAAGAAAAGATTAGTATCATATTGTACTGTTAGTACTATTATACACCAGGCACCATAGTATGTCAAGTAAAATATACAAATAGATAGTATGCTTCCGGAGTTGCTACTTCTATTATAACACAGAATTGTCGATTGTCAACAAAAAGAGTGAAATAAATGTCAATAGAATGTAATAACACAACACCTCTAGTATCAGGGTTCTCTTCGAGCGCATTGACAACGAGCAGTGCGTCACTAAACGGGCTTATTGACTTCTCGTCTCTGATAGATCAAACTAATCCGCTTGACAACTTGAACATAGATCGACAGAGTGTGGTTACCATAACACAGAAGTTGAATGTTTTCATGAGTCAAGACAGTCTACAGACTATAGCATCATCTGCTTATCCGACATTAGCTGCTAAGTTCAATCAATTTCCGATTACGTACACAGAGATTGCTGATTTCATCTTGACAAACAGCGTAGATACTGTTAGCGTGATATCAACACTCGATCAGTATAGACCAAACATAAGCGATGCTGTTGGGGATTCATCATCATCATCTTTGTCATCCGGTATGCAGAATCTACTCAGTGATCTTGACTTCTACTATAATAGCAACTTCGGGGCCAGTATCAGTGAAGGCTTATGTGGGCAATTCGGCAAGATATTCGATACTCTTACTGGATTGTTTAGTCTTATTAATACAGCATCTGCTTTGATAGCAGATATCGCTGCACTTGACTTAGATCCCGCGAAGCTTATTGCTGCTATAGCAGCGAAGATTAAGATTGAAGCTATCATCAAGAAGATAGAAGATATTATAAAACAACTCATTGAGAAAGTCAAGCGTCAAGTACTACAAGCTATCAATTCTATAATCCCGCAACTGAAGTCAATGGGGTGTGCCAGTAAGTCACTATTCAAAAAGATTAGAAAGAAGAGAGATGAGATATCAAAGTCTTTCTCTGACGATTCGGTTGATGATCTTATAGACAGAGTAACAACATTCATCGGAAATATGAGCATTCAGTATGAACGACTTACTCTAGAGAATGTTGGTCTATTGATGTTCAAGTTATGCGAGTTCACTGAGTTATTACAACAGTTTCTTACAGGCCCTAGTAAAGATTTACTTAAAGCTGCTGAAGTAATCGCTGTAGAGACTAAGATAGTGGCTACATTATCAGCAAAGAATACGAAGAAAGCAGTGAAGAATGGCGCCGTACGTCTAAGCCCGGCTGAGAGAAAAGCTAAGAAAGAGAAAGTGATCGAAGCGTATTCAAGAAAAGATACAAGCACTTATCTCACTGACCCGTGTCCGACTGCTAAAGAGATAGAGATCATTAACTCTATTGACGAGTCTGGCTTAGGACCGAATATAGTATTCTCAAAATCTGTTATCGCTAACAAAGAGTGGCAAGATGTTGATACTTCAGTATGGAGTAAGCTACTAAGAATAACGAGTCAAACGAATCAAGAGTACTATGATATAATAGATGCGATATCTGCTCAAGAATCGATCACATCTATTGATGACCCACGTCAAACATACGATAAGAACAGAGACGGGGATTTGGGAATTACAGAAGATCCGAATAACGTCAAGATTAGATACGGCGAGACTTCTCAAGGCCAAGTAACGAACGCTGCTGCTGCTCGTGCTCTCGGCTACTCTAATGCACTTAACTATGCTATACTGAAGAAAGACGGGGGCTATAAAACGCTCAAGCCCGGTGATCCCGGCTATGTAGACTTCATTAAGTTAGCTAAGCCGAACTCATATACAGTCACTCACGGCGTTAAGAAGAAGACAAGCGTAACAAGCAATCTTGGCGGTACCAGTAATCATATTCATCTTACTGGCTATGCTATAGACATTAGTATTAACGATGACAATAGAGAAGAGACTATAATCGCTGCTAGTCGCTCTGGCTTCACTGGCATCGGTGTGTATAAGACATTTCTTCATCTTGATGTCGGCTCTAGAAGATCATGGGTCGCTGGTCAAGACGCTATTGATATATCAGATAAAGAGAAGTTGACCGGGTCAGCACTAGAAGAGATGATTACTATTCTGAGCACTCATGATAGTGACGGCTTCAGAAAAGATCGCGGCGAGACTTCTTAATGATTATCTATTTCATTTCGATTATATAAATACTCTATAAAAGGTAATATAAAAAAATGGCTTTGTCAAGACGTACAATAACACAAGAGTTCTTTTCTGATTTCACTAAGAATCTAGATACGATTCCTGGTAGAACAGATTTGTCTCGTGTAGTTAATGAGAATGCTGTTAGAGAGTCTATCAGAAATCTAGTAGCGACTGATAGAGGCGAGAGACTGTTTCAGCCAAACATCGGCTGTGATATACGCGGCTCACTCTTCGAGAACATAACACAAGCGACTATGATAATATTAGAAGAGAATATCAAATCTACTATACGCACTTACGAGCCAAGATGTAATCTTCGTAGTGTAGAAGTATCTGGGAATATCGACACAAACGAACTCTCAGCAAAGATCGTATTCAACGTCATAAATAGTAGCAACATAACTTCAATCTCAATTGATCTGAGTAGGGCAAGATAGAAATGACTAGTATATCACCAGTAACAAATTTAGACTTCAATGAGACTAAAGAGGCGCTTAAGACGTTTCTAAAGAATCAGAGTCAGTTCAAAGACTTCGATTATGAAGGCTCGAACATGAATGTTCTCATTGACGTACTATCATACAACACATTCTATAATAGCTATTACTACAATATGGCGATTAGTGAGATGTTTCTTGATAGTGCTACTCAACGCAACAGTGTTATCTCTCATGCTAAAGAGCTTAACTATATGCCTACGAGTAGACGTAGTGCAGCAACTAAAGCGACTATCAGTGTAACAGCTTCATCGATAAGTAGCAACTACTTTAATATCCCGAAGCATACACAGTTCATTGGGCGATGCGGCAACAAGACATATAATCTAATTACAGATAAAGCATATAACGCTGTACGAAGCACAAGCAACGATTCTGCTTATACTGTTACAGATGTTGATCTATACGAAGGCCGTATGATTACAGAGACTTTATCGTCTGATCAAACAACACTCTCTAATGCGAATATCGACACAAGATCACTTATTGTTACAGTCAACGGCGATGTCTATACATATCGTGCTGATATCTTCGGGATCTCAGCAACTGATAAAGTGTTCTATATACAGCCAGAGAATGACGGAAATTATAGCGTACAATTCGGCAAGAATAAGTTCGGCTCTGAGCCAACGATCACTGACTCTATCATAGCGACATATAGAGTAACTGCTGGACCTTCTGCGAACGGGATTTCAAGTCTGACTAGCGGGGGATTTGGCGGCGCGTCATCGATCACTATATCTTTGAATGCGATAACAAGTGGCGGCTCTCTCGCTGAAGATATCGACTCTATTCGGACGTTCGCTCCTAAGGCTCTCCAAGTGCAGGAGAGAGCAGTAACGAAGCGAGACTATGAAACACTGCTTCGTGCTAGATTTCCGAACATTCAAGCGATTAGTGTATATGGTGGTGATGAAGTAGATCCACCACAATTCGGAAAAGTTATCATCTCAGTCGATGTTACTGGGGGTGAAGGCGCTGCTGATTACGAGATCACGAACTTCAAAGAGTATCTAAGTGATAAGACTCCGCTTACTATTGAGCCAATATTTCTACCGGCTAAGTTTATGTATGTCGATGTTAGTGTAGCAGTAGCTTATGATAACAACTCAACGAATAAATCAGCGGCTCAGTTACAGATAGAAGTAGCGAATGCTATTACGGCTTTTCAAGATACTAATCTCAATGACTTCAATAAGACACTTCGTCAATCTAAGCTTGGAGCCTATCTTGATGCTCTAGATATATCGATTGTTAGTAGTGACATTATAGCGAAGCCCATTATCGAATATGTCCCGGCTCTAGATATAGCAAGTAGCCCATCGTTCACGTTTGAGACTGCGTTAGTACAGCCGTATGCATTTGATGCTATTACAGGATTCACATCGTTTGTCTCTGCTCTGAAGTCTACACAGTTCACAGTAGATAGCACGCCCGTGATTATACAAGATGACGGTATTGGCAATTTAATGCTTGTTACAGATAACAGTGATGTTCCTACTGTGTTTAAATCATCTGTCGGCACTATAAACTATGCTACTGGCGCTGTAAGATTAATCAACTTGAATGTGAGTTCTTACGTAGGAAAGGCTATCAAGTTCACTGTGAGCAGTGTTAATAAAGATGTCAAGCCACCTAAAGATCGTATCATTACGATTAGAGCAGAAGATGTCACAGTAACAGCAACACCATTGGTAGTCTAATATATGAGTCTTACAATAAATGATAACATCTACTCAGATATAGCTTCTCAGTTTCCTAGTATATATCGGGAAGAGGGCAGCTTTCTTGTAGACTTTATTACAGCATACTACACACATTTTGATGCGACGAATGATAGAGATATTCCTAAGCTAAAAGATATCGATACTACGTTGACAACTTTTCTTGTTTACTATAAGAAGAAGTATCTTGCTGATTTGCCTATCGATACTGTTGTCGATACTCGCTTCATCATAAAGCATATCTCTGACTTATACAAGAGAAAGGGTTCTGAGGAGTCTCTGAGACTTCTATTCAGACTATTCTTTGATGAAGATATCGACGTATTCTATCCTAGCACAGCACTATTAAAGCCGTCTGATTCTGTATTCGGTGGCGATACATATCTTGAGATGTTGCCTGTATATACGATAGACAACTATCCTATACAGAAAGGCGATAAGCTAACTGGTAATGTATCGCTTGCTTCAGCATTTGTTGACGAGATAATCTTCGTTAACTTCTCGGGCGCACTATCGCCTATTATATATCTCTCAAACATATCCGGCAGCTTTATATCAGATGACGGTCTTACAAGAACAAGAGCTACTGTAGATTCATTGATCGGTAAGCTAATTCAAGGCAGCTTGAGTTCTATAGCTGTTAGTCGTCTGGGTAGACAGCCTGATCAGAAGATAGGCGATAAAGTAAAAGTCGTATCTACTCAGTCTGGTATTGATGCATCAGCATTTGTTACTGCTACGTCTACAGCAGAGACTGGATCTATAAACTACGAGATCACTGATGGTGGATTTGGCTATGCTGATCCCGTAACATCTTCTGCCTCAAACGATGTCGGTATCAGTAATCAAGTATTGATTGTCAAGTCTGATAATACTCAAGCGATTAAGACTGGCGATATAATCAACGCTTATGGAACGAATATCGTAACTACATCTACTGGTGCTACAGCAGTCGCAAGCGGAATGAAAGGTTCTGCTGTCGTCATTGCTTATGTACATCCTTTGTTGTATATCAAGACAATGAATAATGCTGATAGAATTGTCGAGCTGGCTAAGACATATACAGGCAACGATAATAATATTCTTCTCACTGAGTTGAATAGAGCTGTTCTTGGATCAGATCCTATATTGAGCGAAGTTAGTAAGATATATAAGAGCACACTTACAATCGGCGGCGTATCAAGAAAGATTGGTGACATTGATGCCGACGCGAACATAGATAACGATGACTTCTTAGCATTGACTGAATATATGCTCTATGCAGCAGGATCATCGTACAACGCAGGAGTACTTACTGCGAGTAAGATAGAATTCATCGAATCAGTTCTCTTACCTCAACAAGGAGTCTATGACGACTTCGTTACACTGACTTCAGGTACACAGTCTCAGTTCATTGTTAATCACGATACGAGTAAGACAGTAACTTTCTTAACCACCTCTGCATACAATGTATCATCTAGCTATACACTATCTTCGATTACTAACAGTGAAACTGTGACACTAATCACAGATCAAGTTGGGGACTTTGAGTCAGTAGTATTGAATGCAGGTACTATAGGTAATGCAGGCGATAACTTCGGCGACGATGATGACTATGGAATGAGTGGATCTGGTGCTGAGAATATAGGCACTACATTAGGTGACGCATTCACACCAATCACATTCACTATAGGTACAATCGACTCGCTTACATTAGTGCCTGGTGGCATAGACTACGAGAATGACGTATACTCCAATATAGAAAATTCTAGCATATTAAAGTTCAATAAGAAAGATATCATCTTTAACTTTCCAAGTACTGTTAATCTATCATTCAGTATTAACGACCAGATAACACAGGCAAGAAGAGTTGAAAATATAGCCAATGTCGATATTACGTCGATCATAGTATCAAATAGCACTGGTGATTATGCGAGTGAGCCTACTCTCACTCAATCCGAAGGTAATACGATAGCGTATACAGCAAAGGCCAAGTTCGTCAAGAGAGTAGGTAACGACTTCTACTTCCGTCAGTTAAGCTTTTATGACTTCGACGACTCTAAGCAGATTAACTTCAATGGATTACTCGTTGATGTGACTGGTAGTACTCGTGACGCAAACTCGCTTCCCATGGGCGGCAACGCTGTTATAAGTGGTCAAGCTAGTTATGGTACTGGTCAAATTAAAGACATTAAATTAGAGAACACCGGCTATAGATTCGCTGACGGTGAGACAGTGAATATTGTGTGCGACGAGATAGGAAGCTCTTCTTACGGAAACGTAGTTGCGACTGCAAACGTGAGAGTACTAGGAACAGGATCTACTGAAGGAACATGGAAGACATCATCATCTTTCATAAGCGACAAAACTAAGAGAATACACGATAACGATTACTACCAAGAATACTCGTATGACATATCTTCTTCAGTACAGCAGACTAGATACGAAGGACTTATTAAAGAGACTATAGGCGTAGCAGGAACAAAACTCTTTAGCTCTTCTCTTGTAAGTGCAGTAAACAACTTCGATGTCGAGTTAGATGCTAGTATGGAATCATTCTATGTTAAGCCGTTCATATTTGAAACACAGTCTAGTCCAGTATTCTTGGGTGCGCCCAATGCTTCTGGCGTAAATTCATATGGCTCAAATGTTGCCATAGCAAGCACTACTGGAGACATCACCTTTGATGCATTTAACCTTATCGGCGATGGCACAGCATATGCTCATGCCCTTGTAGGCGCATTAGCTGTTGGTGGAGGAAATGGCACTATAACAGGTTACACTGGAGCAGTACTGAGCGGAGTTGCTATTAGTGGTACCTCTGGACAATTTACGTGTGATGCAACCACTCTCACTGTAAACCAAATAATCAGTGTGACAGGTACATTTGACGGAACTTCAGGTAATGGAGCATTGGGAGGTGAAGCAGGCATATATAAAGTATCCGCTGTTACAGGAACCGCTTCTAACGTCACGGAATTCACTCTAGTCGAGGCTAGAAATGCTATAGCAGGCCAATGGACAGTATCAACTTATGATGTGTCTCTAGTCACTGCCACAGGAAACACTGACGGGCTAACATTTGAGAGCGGTAAGTTATATAGCAGTGGCGGTTCTGTTGTGCTTGACGGTAGTGCTCATCAGACAGGCATTAGGTTGTATGACATCCTTGATTTTACTACAGCACTGATAACCACTACTGGAACAACAACCGGCATAACGTATATTCCTGTAGGAAGTAGACAAAATCCTTTTGAGACAACTGTCGATGATGTGTTATTAGCTGGAGACGTACTTTCTCCAAACTCCACGCTCAAGACTAGATTCATGAGTAAAATTGAGCTTGATTCTGCTTATGAGATTGGCGTTACAGATACTGCATCTATAAGCACCAGAAAATCTGCTGCGGCTAATGAGTCTGCAAGCGAAGTGCTTATACCTTATCCAAGTCTTCCTGCATATGATATATCGAATGAGTATAACAGTATGGTTGGTAACACTCGCTTCAAAGACGACTCAGACGAGGGTACCGAGGTACTTGAAGATAAAGTTTACATCAATCTATCTTCTAGAAATAATTGGATTGGATATGATACTCTTGCTGTTAATATCAGTAATAGAGATCAAACTTCTGGATTCAGATTTGCTATTGAAGTGACTGATGGCATAACAACTGCTAGGTCTGCTACAATTACTCTTCCTGCTTACAGTTCTACTAATCCCGAACAAGCTTTGTCCGCATCAATAGACATCAAAAATACACAGATAAATAGAAGTAATATAACTAGCGTCGCTCTGGTCTTTATACTTGATCCTTCAACACTTGACACTAGCGGCGAGACGTTTCCCGATGCCAAATTCCAATGGAAAATATGGTCAGAGGGCGCTCCTATAGTTGGCGAACTTCCAGCATACATTGAAACAGTGAGTTAAGGAAAGAATATGTCTACACTTATATTTACTACAGATCATGATCCCTTTCCGGCTAAAGCTGGAAATAACTTGGTGAATAATGGTAGTACAGCCAGAACGTTTTCTGATAGTAGAAGTATATCTGGCGATGTCAGTAAAACGTATACAATAAGCTATCTGGGAGGCAATGGTGTCGTAGATAGTCCTCAAGAAGTGACTGCGCCTATATCATATGTGCCAGGAACAAATCTCACCGGAGTTGCTATTAGTGATACCGGTACCACTGGACAATTTACTTGTTCAGCCGCGACACTTAAGGTAGGCGACATAGTAACGATTAGCGGCACATTTGGTGGCTCAGGATCGATCAATAACTATTCTCCTGGCATAGGGCTAGTGAATGCAGTCACAGGCACCTCGTCTAGCGTAACAGGCTTTACGCTAACTACATCAGGAGGCTCTGCAATAACGACCACAGCAGGCACTCCAACAGGACTGACATATGGAGTGCAACAGTCATCTCCCGAGACATTAAGCATTTTACTTTCTCATGCGGTAGGCATCACATCTAATGGTGTGCTGATAATGCCACCGTTTACTAGAGACATTGGCTTGTTTGGAAGTAGCCCAGTAGCCAATGCTCCTTTAGGATTCAACTGGGACGTAGTACATAAACACGAAGACTTTAACCTAGATCCGTGTGATGCCAAGCCCATAGATAATAGCGATACTAGCACAGATATATACACGTATAGATCTGGTAAGTTCTTGTCTTCTGGATGGGATAGCGTATTCACAGCCAGCTCGTCATATTATACTTCTGGTCTAACTCATGCAGATGGGCACTCTAAGATTGTTGGTATATCGTTTGATGGTTATCCAATATACGGACCTAAAGGATATGCGACACCTACTGTTAAGGGATCGGTTGTTTCTATGACAAGCTCTTATAGATTGAAGACTCAGGTCTCATCTGGTAGAGTGTTTAGCTTTGCACAGCAGAGTAATGGATCCTTTATACAAGACTATGAATATGTGGCTAATCTAGGATCTTTAGACGAGCATAACGGAAGATATTGTGTTACTCCAGATTATCCCAACGGAACATACGCATACTTTATCAGCACAAAAGGTGACGGAAGTCCTAGTTATCCTTACATAATTGGACCAACAACGAAAGCACAGAGAACAGTAGCGATTACCTAATAAGAGATTAAAAATGGCAAAAGTAATAACAGAAAATTTTAGGATTGAGAACACGAACGAGCTGTTTACTTCGTTCAAGAATCTCAATACTTCTTTGGGAGAAAACTTCACCACGCTCTTGGGCAGCTACAATACCTCAGCTAGCCTAGGATTAGGTGCTGATAATACGACTGCGATCAGAGGATTCGTTGACGACCAGTTAAATGCTCTTAGACCAGAAGCAAACTATTACATAATGGCATCGTCAATTGATAAGACAGCCGGCATAGTCAATACGCAAAAAGAGAAGCGAGACTTTCAGAGACGGGCGGTATTTGGAAATAAAGTTGATGTCGCAGACGTTAGATATATGTTCTACGAGAATAGCTGGACGACAGGTACCATATACGACGATTATGATGATGAGCAAGATATCGCAGTCGCCAATAGTATAGTGACGGTAAAGGACGATCAAGGAAATTATTATATCTATAAGTGTTTAGATAATAATAACGGCATTGCATCAACTGTTCAGCCTACGTTCTCTAATATAGATTTAACAACATATATCTCTATCACTAGCAGTGACGGATACGTATGGAAATATCTTTTCACTGTATCTGACTCTGATGCATTGGTATACAAGACTGTTGATAGTTTACCTTTGCCTTATCCAGCTTATGGAAACACTGACGTTATCTCTTCCGCTAAAGAAGAAATCTCTCAGATAATAGTAGAGCAAACTCCATCTGCACAATTTAACCAGTTCTTATTTGGACAAGCAACGGGTGTGGAAAATGGATCAGATGTAACTCTGGTATCAGAGGTTGCAAGAACCGATGGTAGATTTAGAGATGTCGTTATTAGTATAACTCCTAAAACTGGTCGAATTCTAGCTCAGGCTAGTAATGCGTATAAGGGAATGTATTTAAGGTCTTCTAGCGGAAAATTATATGATGTGCTCACATCAAGTACTCCGTCAGCCGATACGATAAGTGTTGCATTAGAGACTACAGACACAATTCAGGGCGCAGGAGCTACAGGCAAACAGTGTCAACTAGTTATCAAAATAAAAGTTAGTAATAGCGATCTTTCAGGAACTCCTTGTTTGGCATACGGAATCATAGATGCGTTAGGTACATTATCTAAGGTAGCATTCGCTGAAAGAGGATCAAACTATAAATTCGCTAGTGCCGAGGTGATCTATCCTGAAATCATAACTGTTCCTGGACTCACTACTCTAAGGGCAGTAGTGTCGCCTACTGGCGGCCATGGATTTAATCCCATATCAGAAATGGCCATGAGTAGACTTGCTATACTCACAGACTTTAACGGTGAGTCTACTACAGTGCCAGATTCTAACTATTACACTAAGGTTGGACTTATAAAAAATCCTACATTTATAAACAGCTCCACTCCTACTTCTTTTGATAATAGAGCATCGTTAACGTTCGTAGGGCTATCAAAGGCTACCAGCTATCCTGTAAATCACTTTGTCACACAACACATTCAGCCTGTAGACATTAGGGATTTACAAGACTCAGAAGAGTATATCATAACCGATCTTGGCGTAAACTCTGCTGACGGAGTTCTTCCTACAACATTGGCTATGACACTAGCCGACTGGACATCATTAGGATGGACTACTGGATATTCTGGAGACTCTGTGCCATCACTTGGAAGTAAGTTCACTTCAAGTGGAACTTCTGCATGGAAAGCATCAAATGTTACCAAACGAGGCAAGGTATCCAAGGCGATATCAACTCTCACTGGTGCTCCAGGAGAAGAGACTGTTGTCGCTAGAATACACGAATCCCTCTTAGGAGGTGGAACGTTAAATAGTGTCGCTATTAGTGATACCTCTGGACAATTTACTTGTGCAGCCGCGACACTTAAGGTAGGAGATAGAGTTCTTGTTGACGGTACGTTCACTGGCACAGGATCGATCACGGGACACACGTCAGGCACTAGATATCTAGTAAGTGCTGTCACAGGCACCTCACCTAGCGTAACGGGCTTTACTGTAACAGCAACAGGTGGTGGCGCAATAGTGACTGGAGAGGGCAACACAGTTGGCGCAACATTTACCTCTGAGAGCGACACTGTAGTTAGTCTAGTTGACTATAAGGGTAGCTTCAAGAGCAAGCTACAGATTGGACCTATACAGATTAGGTCTACACTTACAGCAGCCAATGTCAGTACGGATAGTATAAATACAACTGACACCATAACTTATGGATCATATAACGAATTTAGTGGAGAGCTTCTTCACTTCATGGACTTTGATCCTATAGAAAGAACTGCGACTCGTAAAGAGAAGATAAAGTTCATATTTGACTTTTAAGGAAAGAGTAATCCATGGGCATCAATACAGACTTAAGCGTTAATCCGTACTACGATGATTTTGACGAGACTAAACAATTCAATAAGGTTTTGTTTAAACCGGCAAAAGCGGTACAGGCTAGGGAGCTAACTCAACTTCAGACTATTCTTCAGAAGCAGGTCGAGAGGTTTGGATCAAATATCTATAAAGAAGGAACCATCATTAGCGGCATTAACTTGACTGCTCGTGATGATTTGAATTACGTCAAGCTAAATGATCAGGCTGGCTTTTCAGATCCCACTTTGTTTGACGAGATAGTAAACAACGAGACTGGCGTTAAGACCACTTTCACTGTTACTGGACAGACCTCTGGAATACAAGCCGAGATAGTTAAGGGTCAGAATGGCTTCCAAACTCAAGATCCAAATCTGAAGACTTTCTTTATAAACTATAGAAACACTGCACTGGATTCTACGACCGCCGGTGATGTGAAAGAGTTTATACAAGGCGAAATTCTAGACATTAAAAACTCTAGTGGAGAAACTGTACAGAGTGTTACTGTTAATACAGGCTCAGGACATGCAGGCAAATCTTTTGGCATATCATGTGAAGAAGGCGTAATATATCAAAAAGGTCACTTCATATTTGTAGACAACCAGTTTATAGTTGTATCGAAGTACACTAATACGCCTGGAACAAGTTCAGTCGGTTTCACTGTAAGCGAAAATCTAATCAACTCTAGTGCAGATACTAGCCTATTAGACAATGCTTCAGGATTTAACAACGAGAATGCTCCAGGTGCAGACAGACTTCAACTAGTGCCGACATTGGTATCTTATCCAACAGCGTCAGAGCCTACAGAATTCTTCGCTCTTATTCGATATGTAGATGGTAAGCCAACTAGAATACGAAGCACAACAGAATTCAATTCTATCACGACAGAATTGGCAAGAAGAACTTATGAAGAATCTGGCAACTATGTTACAAATGGACTAGACACGTCTCTAGAACAGATTGGATCTACATCGTATGCTGTAGTTTCTCCAGGTAAAGCCTACGTATTCGGAAGAGAGATAGGTAATGTTTCTTCTAAAAAGCTTGCTATTTCTCCAACAACAACAACACAGACTAAAACAAATCAGTACACTGGCATAGGATATGGTCAATATTTAGAGTTCGATTCATCTGATGCCCAAGTATTGCATAATTTCAATCTTGACGGAACTAGGTATAGACTGATAGATGGTTCTGGCACGATTGCGACTTGCTCCGTATCTAACGTCACGCCAGGTAACGTATACGGCGTGAGCGATGCCGATGCTAAAGGTCGAATATATATTTACGGCGTAGTAACCGTTGCAGGTAAGGAGAATCTTCTTCCTACACAGATAGGACAACTGGCGTCTGACGCTGGTCTCACGACTGTAATCGCTACTGGCGGATTTAAGTTCTTTGATCCAAATAGAGCTAGAAGAATATTTGATGCTGGTAAATCTAGTATGACCAGCATCACTAATGTGAATTTGGTTGAAAGACGAACAATCACTTCAACTGCTACTAGTGATAGTAGCCATGATGTTGTCACTATAGCCGCAACTGCAAACGAATTTCCTCAGATAGATAATATATTTGCTATAGAATCTAACGCAATACTCAAGCCAGCCCTTGCGCCTACTATAGACGGCAATGGAACAGTGACTATCAAGTTCACCAATAACGCTTTAGACGACAACTCTATAATCTACTATGATGCCATAGTAACCAATACTACACAAGATTCGTTAGCAGAGCAAGACGTGTTTGTTAAATCCACTCTAAATCAGGGCACAGGAATTGCGAATATTGGTCTACCTAATGCAATACTGTTAATCTCTGTCACAGATAACACTGGTGGAGATGATCCTAAGGACGTTACAGGTAAGTTTAGATTAGTAAATAATCAAAAAGACACTTTCTACGATCTATCATACATTAAGCTGAAGTCTGGAGAGAGCATATCTAGCACTAGATCAGCTCTAACTATAAATGTTAAGGTTCTTTCTAGAACAACACCAAGTGCTGGTGGATATTTAACAGTAGACAGTTACGCTGGCGTTACCAGTAAGAATTTGGTTAGAAAGTTTACAGCTAAGGACGGTATAGATTATAGTCCGTTGAACTGCTATGACTTTAGACCATACGCAACACCTAAAGTAGGATATGCACAACAAGCAGGTGGTGCCGGATCAGCAACTACATTAGACGCAGTAACGTTTAGTAACGGTATAGCTATTGGAGTAGATAGCGTAATCTCTGCTACGCACGAGTACTACTTATCAAGAGTAGATCGAATCATTGTTGATGAATATTCGAACATAAGCATCTTGAAAGGAACAGAGAGTGAAAATCCTAGCGCACCAAACACTGACGATAAGTTTGCATTAACTACTATCTTTGTTCCTGGTAACGTAACTAGAATTACTGGCGAAGATAGAATACAGATTAAGGATATCTCTGTAAACAATTATACTATGAAAGATATCGGTAAACTTGAACAAAAAGTTGACAGCATGGTAAATTTGGTCAGCTTAAGTTTACTTGAGCAAGACACTAAAAGTCTTCTGATCAAAGGCGCTGATGGCACCGACAGGTTCAAGAACGGAATCTTAGCAGACTCATTTAATGATTTATTACTCGGCGAAGTTATTGATCCTGAGTTTAAGTCTTCGCTAGATAAGTCTAGAACAATCGTAAGTCCTGCAGTGAAGCAGTTCCCAATCGATTTGACGTATCTATCTGGCAGCACAGCAAATCAGTGGAAAAACGTAGCCACTATAGCAGTGAGTAGTGCCGATGGTGTATCAGTAATCAGTCAACCATATGCGACAAGCTTTAGAAACTGTGTTTCTAACTTCTACAATTATGCAGGCAAAGCATTTATTTCACCTCCATTTGATTCTGGCTATGATGTGATTCAGAATCCAGCTATAGATTTTGAAATAGATATAGCTGGTCCTATACTGGATCTAGTTGACAATCTTCAAGAAATTATGCCATTAACAAAAGAAGATGTTGACGTATTAGATAGTCGAAACTTTACTGAAAATCGCCGACGATTTAATGAGCAAAATCAGCGAGTAACAACATCTACTTTGACCAGTAGCACTAATAGCTTTACCACTGGTGTTGGTAACTTCGTGACAGATATAAACATGAAGCCTTATGTCAGATCCAAAGAAGTTAAAATATTCATAGGTGGATTAAGACCTAGCACACGACACTACTTCTACTTTCAGCAAGTAGACATAGCGTCTCATGTATACCCTGGTATGATATCATCGACTAGCGATGACGTTAACGATGTACAGATTAATGGTGTAAAAGGAGCTGCTGTTAGAACTGATGCTAATGGAACATTGACAGCGGTTTTCAAAATACCAGAAGGCACATTCTTTGTCGGAGAAAACATATTAGAGGTTTCGGATGTTGATACATACACTTCTATAGGCTCTGCTAAGACTTCATATGCTCGTGCATCTTATAGAGCATACAACTTTAATGTCAATAAATCTGCTCTTAATGTGAATACCAGAACTGTAGATTTTGATACAGACATTGATATCACTGAAAGACTTGTACGAAGAAGAATAGCTGGCGATCCTATAGCCCAGACATTTAAGGTACAATCTTCAACCACAAACGACTCTAATATCGCTTTGATAAAAGAGGTAGATGTTTTCTTTAAGTCTAAGAGCTTGACAACTGGCATCACTCTAGAGATACGTGAAGTGTCAAATGGATATCCTTCTGCTAATGTTGTGGCTTTCGGAAGAAAGCATCTTCGTAGTGCAGACGTATTCGTTTCAGATACTGCTGCTACAAAGACCACATTCACATTCGAAGATCCCGTAAGACTGAATGTAGAATCTGAGTACTGCTTCGTATTGTTACCTGATGCAAACTCTCCAGACTACCTAATATGGACGAGTAAAGTTGGTGGAACGGATGTTACATTAAATCAGGCTGTGACTAGTGATTGGGGCGATGGAGTTCTATTCACTTCTACTAATGATAGTGCATGGAAATCTTATCAAGACGAAGATATCAAGTTTGACTTAAAGAGACACAATTTTCAAGACTCGACTCTAGTGACTAATCCTGTTACAGAAGAGTTTATAAATCTTGTTCCTAATAGTCCTGAGTTCTTGACAGTCAGAGATACAACTGGCCAGTTCGAGAATGATGAGCTTGCCTATGTAGTTAAGTCAACGGCATACAGCGGCTCAATATCTGGTACCACTAAACAGACTCTCACGATCACAGGAAGTACAGCGTTCACGTCTACTGATTATGTCTATATTGAATCGGGCACGAATAAGCTTCTATCTAAGATCACTGGAATAACTACTGGATCTAACACAGTGATAACTCTAGAGACTCCATATAGCGGTACAGGAACAACTGGCACAGCGTACATATGCTCTGCGGGTAGAGTGTCGCACTACAATAAGAATCGACCTACAAGCCTATTCTTAAACGCAAGTTCTGCTAGACAGTCTAACTATTTCAACGACAATGCTCCTGTAGCTATAACGACCGTGTCTCTTGGAAACGTATACACAATCGTGAGCGTAGGATCAGACTCTAGTGTGTGGAACGGCATAGGAGCAGGATCTCCGACAGTAGGACAAACATTCTTAGCGACAGGTTCTGGAACAGGACTCGCGGGTGGCGGTACAGTTAGAAATAATAATCAGAAGATTATAGGATATAATACTGGTGCATTTTCGTACATATCAACAGTAGACGATGAGAATATTTCTTATTTTCAGCCTCAGATATATACCAGCAACTCTAATGTAACATCGACTGAATTGACATTGATGAACGGTGCTAGTATCGATAGACCAGTAGCGGCAAACGCCAATACGTATACTATAAACTCTGCAAGGTCAATCAAGAGTGCTTCTAATAGAGCAGTAACAGACGCGGCTGAAGACTTTATAATTAAGGTATCGATGGGCAATAGTGGATACACTGCGGCATCACCGATCATAGATTTTGATCTATCAATGCTTAATGTATATAAGTATGACATAACAAATTCGGCAGCGACATCCTCGAATTGGATAACTAAAGAAGTTGTTCTTAAGGATGAGCTATATGCGGATGATATGAAAGTGTTGTTGAGCGCATATAGACCTCCTGGCACTATAGTGGACGTGTATACTAGATATGTTTATCCGACTAATGTCGAGTCTCCTAGCGATTGGATTTTGCTGACAAATAAAGATGCACATTTATATTCTAATGTAGCTAACACTCGTGACTATAGACAGTTTGAATATGACCTGAATAGTGCTGACTCGACTAACTATATGTCTTTTCAGTTGAAGCTAGTCATGAGACATATGACCTCAGGAGAATTATCAGCAGCTGGAACTCCCAACGTTACTCCAGACATTAATTTGTTTCCACATGTATACGACTATAGAGCTATCGCACTAACATGATAACTCAACAGGAATATACACGAGAGTCTAGCGGTGGATTAGTAAACACTGATGCCACTGCCTATAGGGAGGCAGTCGCTCAAAAATCGAAAGATAAATACATCAAAGGTCTAGAAGCTAGATTGTGTAAGCTAGAGACCGCAATGACACTTCTACAAAACACAGTTAACGAGATGACGAAATGAGCACAAATAACATAGACGATATTGCTAACGGCACAACTTTCGGAGTTTGGAGAGATAGAACAAACCTATTAATCGACCATGCGAACAAAGGAGTCACACTGGGAGACAGTGAGACGAATGCGGGTAACATCAAGCTTAACGGAGACATAGTTCTAGAATCCGGTCATAAGATCACAGTCGATAATATTACTGCTCAAGGCTCTACAATAACTCTTGATAAGAATCTTCTGTTAGATGACGGTAATATTAGAATAGACGGAGCTGCTGCAACATCTCTAACATTCTCTCAAGCCGGTGTGACCAAGTGGACACAACAAACTAGCGCAGACCATGGATACTTTGAGATTCTTGGGGGAACTAGATCACTTAGAATAAATAATAGTGGAGCTGATGTTGGCAAAATCACTGGCGCCAATTTAAAAATAGATGACGCTCTATTGCCAGACACCATCACCTCTAACCTTACTGGCAATGTCACAGGTAACTTGACTGGCAATGTCACGGGTAACACATCAGGCTCTTCTGGATCATGCACAGGTAATGCAGCTACAGCCACAACACTAGCTACTAGCCGAACCATAGGCGGAGTAGCATTTAATGGTAGCGCGAGCATAAACTTACCGGGTGTTAACTCTACAGGTAACCAGAACACATCAGGCACGTCTAATGGTCTTACATCTGCCGCACTCAAAATTATATTAGAGTCCATTTATCCTGTAGGCGCTATTTACATAACTACGAAGGATGAGAATCCATACACAACCTTAAATGTTGGTACTGACTCCGCTAGTTGGGAAGCATTCGCACAAGGTAGAGCAATCGTAGGTGCAGACACTACGGGTATATCGATAACACAGGGCAGCCATGATGGCAGTGTTGCGACCTTTACTGTAGACGTAACTGGTCTAGCAGATGGTAAGCATCCTATGTCTATTGGCGATAAGGTGACCATATCGGGAATAACCGGATATGAAGGCCATAATCCTAACTCCTCAAGTAGAACTATTGTAGCTATAACTGACGACACTTTCTCCTGTTCATTCTCTGAAGGTTCGCTGGAAACATATTCAGGATTTACAAATGCTGTTGTCAAGCAGAACCTATTTGCTGTAGGAGATAAGCGCGGGTTCACCGGACATACTTTAAATATCGCCGAGATACCTCCTCACA
>Ga0115007_10000576_pt1 | contig 24201 bp, 19 predicted proteins | sample ArcOceMetagenome_2_FD_87166 | JGI IMG/M metagenome (GOLD analysis project Ga0115007, IMG submission 87166) | Marine eukaryotic phytoplankton communities from Arctic Ocean - Arctic Ocean ARC135M Metagenome | ecosystem: Environmental > Aquatic > Marine > Oceanic | place: Arctic Ocean | collected...
GGGGGGGGGGCGGGGGGGGGGGGGGGGGGGGGGCGGGGGGGGGGGGGGGGGGGGGGGGGGTTGGCGGAGGGGTACAACAACGACCGGGGGAGGGGTCCCGGGTTCCCCAGAGGCGGTTTTGGAAACAACAACGCGGCGGACATTGGACACGGCGGCCCCGGCGGCGGCGCGGGCGGTTTCGGGGGCGCGCGGATGGGGATGGGGGGCGAGTTTGTCGGCGGTGCGCCGGGGGCTTCCTTTGGGAGAAGAGAAGGCGGGGGCGGGTACCAGGAAGCGCGCGAGGGACGGGGGGGGCGGCAAATGCGCGACGGCCCGATTGGCGGCGATGCGCCACCGCGACGACGGAGCTTCGACAGGCCCGCGGACAGGGTGTCACCCAGCGACTTGCCGGCACCGGAGGGGCGCAAGAAACTGGTGCTCGCGGCGCGCTCGGTGCCGGCGAGCGACGCCGGCGGCGACGCCGTGTCGGACGCCAACTCTGGGGATCCCAAACAACCGTCGACAAAGCCCAACCCTTTCGGAGGTGCGCGGCCAGTGGACTCAACCGCGAAGATCGCGGAAACGGAGCGGAAGATCAAAGACGAACGGGACAAGGCGCACGCCCTGCTCGCGGCGAAAAGTGGACCCGACCCCACGCCGGTACCGGCGCCGAAGCCGCACCACGCGGGAACCGGCGCGGTGCCTCCGCTTTCGAAATCCGCGGTGCAGCCGCCCGCGACCGGCCGGCGAGGCCCGCTGATCATGGCCCCAAAGCAAGAGCCCGTGATCAAGGCGCAAAACGCGTTCGCCATGCTGGCCATGGACGACGACGACGACGACGACGAGGAGGACGAGGACGAGGAGTGAGAGGACGGTTACTACGTAAGAGGAGCGCTAGGGGGAGAACGAGTTTGGGATTCTTTTCAAAAAAAAAAGACGAGATGAGATTTTGATTGGTGGATTTGGGAATGTTGGTGTGAGGTTTGTGGGGGTATAGGCTGTACAGAAGAAGCTTCGTGAGAGAGACGACCGGACGCGAGTGCGCGGTGGAGGGACAAGAAAAGAAACGTTTGTGATTGATCCGATTGATCGTTCCGCGTGCGCCTCGAACCCGCGAACTTCTCTACTTTTGTTCCCGATTCTGGGACGTGACGAGCGTTTCAGTTGCTTCGATCTCATATCTGACACTCATAACGTGGCGCACCGCAGCACGTCGTGTTGCGCATCCTACGAAACGACCTTTGAACATGGCCTCCGACGGGCCGTCGATTACCATAGAGCCACGCTTCCCAAGTTCCTTGAAGTTTGAGGCGTGTGGTGATGTTCCTTGCTCCGACTTGCCCGCGTTGAAGAAAGCGATTTCCGGCTTCCAGAGATCTGAGGATGGACAGAAGGTGTCGCACTGGTTCTTCGAGACGCAAAGTTGTGTCAAGATATCTCCCGACAGGATGCAACGCAACGTTGGAACATTCTCTCACTTGAGGAGCGTCCCGGGACAACAGGCACCCGTTTACCCATCCCTTACCTTCGTTGCGGTGCCCCGGACTCCAGAAAAATACCCAGAGGGGGTTGACCTCGCTCGCGCTGACTCGTTTGACCTCTTCGAGCTGGACGCCCAGACTCCAGCTCGTTCCATATACATGGTCGATGCTTTTGACGACATCCTAAATGACGAATCCGGCGAAGCGGCACAGCGCCTGAAACAGGAACTCCTCGTCGCACACCATGCCTCTAAGCCCGTGACACTAAGCGGAACATACACGCCGCGCAGACGTGAACCGCGGCCGGGAGACCGAGATGGAAATCTTCGTGAAAACGCTGACAGAAAAACGCTGACACTGAGGATGTATCCGAGCAGCATGGTGCTTGACGTGAAGATGCTCATTCAAGATAAGGAGGGAATACCTCCAGACCTGGGGAGGCTCATTTTTGTTGGAAGGCTGATGGAAGAAGATCGTACCCTCGCAGAGTACAATATACAAGAGGAGAGCATTTTGCATCTCATTTTGCGGCTCCGGGGTGGAATGTACGATGAGACTTCCGGACGCATCGAACACGCGGAATACGACAGCGGCAAAATTGTCCACCGCGAAATTGAGTTGACTATTTTGTCGGCCTGAAATAAACGCATTTCGCACAAGATCGTAGCCTTCGTGAAGCTTTCCGCGCTGCTGCCGTCGGCAAGCGCAGACTCCGATAGCGACTCTCCCTCGGATGCAGACCCGGACGACAATGTCGAGACGCAGTTGCAACAGGCGGAAGCCCTCGCGGAAGAGCTTAAGCGGAAGAAGGCGCGCCTGACATCGGCGCGTCGCCAGTGAACGGAATCCGTCCCTGGCGGCGACCAGGACACAAGCGCGTCAAATCGACCCGGGGATCCCGGCGAGGCGATTCTTCGTTTGATGCTAACGCGAGAAAACGCGTTGCGCCTGGCGCCGGAGACGCAACGGGCGTACGAAAAGGCGGAGGCCGGGTCCCTGCGGGTTACGGACGAGGTACTCGGCGACGACGATGCTTTCGCTCGGTGCAAAGATTGGCTCGAGGTGACTGACGAATTACAGCGACGAGTGGTTCGCGAGTTTGCGTCGCGCGGCGACTTTGGAGACGCGGAGCCGGGTTTCCGTGAAGAACGCGCTCTCCGCGCGCTTCGCAGCGCGACAAACTGGTATCCGTCGTTGCGTTGCATTCCCCTTTACGTCCGGTTCAACCGCGCGCGGACGGGTGCGCTCCAGGTTGGTTCGGTCCTTCCCAACCCACACGTGCTCGGTCTGGACGGTGTGCCTTTTGAGCTGCGCTTGATGCTGGCGACGCGAGGCAAACGCCGCACCCTGCTCGTCGCCGGGAGCGTTTCGTGACCCCCCATACGCGGCGTCATTCCTTTGTTGCGGTCGCTGCGGAACGAGACGATTTTGATTGGCCGGGAGGTTGACTTTGTGTTTGAGTACGTGAAAGAGGCGCACGCGCATGACGAGTGGCCGATTTCCAGCGGAAGGTTCAACCACGGTAACGGTCCGGTTCGCGTGGACCAACCCACCACAAACACGCACCTCTTAACCCTCGCCCGCCGGTTCCAAAACGAACACGACTCTAACCGCGACGCCTTCGACGTAGCTTTGGCGGACGATTTCGAACGAGGCGACCAGTTCGAGTTGGAGTTCGCGCCCTGGCCGTTTCGGTTCTTCGGCGTCGGGAGCGGGAACGGCGATTGCGGCGAAACGCAAACAAAACGCCTGGAGTTTGTGTCGCATCCAAAAAACGCGACCTACGACTTGGTCGCGGTTCGGAACTGGGTTCTCGGTTTGGAAGACTTTGCGAGCCAAGCGGGTGAGTGAGTGAGCCCTGTCCACGCACGCACGCGACTTTCGTGTGACGTCCTGATTCTACACTCCGCTTGCGGGGCGAATCACGAAAGACTGATGATACGAGTCGCGCGCGACGCGCCGACGCCGGCTATAGATTTAGATTTAGAGACGATTTCGCGAGACGAAACGAACGATTGCCTGTGTGTTGGTTGTTGACACCGCGTGCCACCACGGAGTACGTTTCTTACCAGAGATGATCGGGAGCGCGACCGGTGGAGTGACACACAAGAAACTGGTGTCGGGTCGTGATTGACCCGATGCTGTTCCGTGCAAACCGCAAACCTCACCAGCCTCTGGGGCCTTGTTGCCTCCTTCTTCTTTCGATCGTGACACCAGTCCGACACCCATCCGCATCGTGCCATCGGTTTTTACAAATCCGACCAAACCTCCCTCGCCCCTCTCAACCGGTTCGTCCTCAGCGCTCGTCCACCTTCACGCGCCTCGGTGGCTCACACCGCAGCCGGTTCGTGTTTCCTGGCCGTTGTTAGCGCACAAAGCGCAGGGCTCGCGAAGTCACCAACGGACTTCGACTGCGGACACCGAGCGTTTCGCCGATGTCACCGAGGAGAAATCATCGTCGTCGGGCACACACGAACAGTCTTCGTTTTTGTTTTTTTTTCGGAGGCAACAAGTCGTTTTGTCGTCACGGCTTGCGAATTATTAATTCGCAAGCTTTTTCTTTTGACGACACAGACAGTACTTTAGACGACACCTCGTTTCGGCAAGCTTCGCAATCGGGCACTCGCCGTGGGCAATTAGTCCGAGAGTGTGGTCAGCTTTTCGGTGAAATTATTTTCGAGGTCGTAAAAAGCGGATGTGTTTCCTGATTGCCACACTTCCCTTCGCGCAGCCCGGCAAAGCCGTCCGCCACGCACTTCCGACTTCCCCCTCCCCAGGTCTCCGTGCTTCCCGCACCGACTCCTGCCTCCGCACACCACCACTTCCTCCTCCTCCCGCTTCTCGCCACGCGCGAGTAGCCCTCCTTCGTTTCGTCTCGTCCCGCGAATCGAAAAACGGCCATGCCCAGACTCGCCGGCGTCGCCTTCGCGCTCGCGTCCTTCGCCTCCGCGGCGTCCGCGTCGGCGCTGCCGCCCGTGTACGACGCGTGGGCAACCGACGGACACGTCGCAAGCAACGTGGATCCCACGGTGGACGACGCCAACCGGGTACGTCCGCCCTTCCTTTTTCTCGGACCGGCACTATTTTACCGTCGGACACGCCGAAGCGATGACGAAAAGAATGATAATAATCGAACGGCACGACCTTCGTTGTTGCCTTTGTTTTTCGCGACAGTTTTTTTTATGCCTGCTCTCTCGCCGCCTCGCTGACCTCCCCACCTCCCCACCCAAACCCCCTCTTTCACACCAACAGTGGGTGGTAAAGTTCAAAGCCACCCCTTCCGACCACGACGTCACCGCGCGGTCCAAAATCGACGCCATGTGCGCGGAAGCCGCGGGCGAGCCGGGCTCCCAAATCAACCGCCGGTTCAAAGGCCGGTGCGTGAACCGGCGGTCGATGACGGTACGGCCGTAGGGGCTTTCCCAAATCCAGGCACTGTTTACAGCCCCTCTTTGACTACACTAGTCATTAAAAGGAAGTACACTACATACATCGCAAGTGCACTGTTTTACCGAAGCTGGTGACTGTTTGTCCATACATCGCCCAATACAGTACACCCGTACTTGAGACTCAAGACTGACACTTGTCGTTTACAATCGCAGTCGCGCGTTGTGGTGTTGCGCCCGGACGCGTCGCACGACTTGAACGACATGCTTGCCGCGCTTGCGGAGGACGTGGAGTACGTCGAGCGAGACGTGCGTTTGCACGCGTTCCCGGTGGAGAACACCGTTTTCGGAGCGCACGACGTGATTGCAAACGCGGCTGCTTTTTCATCCGCGACCACGACGACCCCGGCCGTCGCCGTCGCCGCCTCCACCGTCGGGCCCGCCCCCTCGCTAACGCCAGCCTTTCTGGAGCCCGGCTTGTGGGGCCTGGACCGCGTGGGCCAAAGAGCGTTGCCCCTGGACGGAGCGTACGTCCCCCGCCCGGGCAACGACGGCGCTGGGGTACACGTGGTACGTATTGGGCCTTTCCCAAATCCTGACACACTGTTTACTGGCCCTGGTCGAGTGCACTACTAGTAACATTTACCAGTACTGGCAACTGTTACAAACCCATACTCAAGACTCAAGACTGACCCTTTTCTTTCCCACTCACCCAGTACGTCATCGATACCGGCATCAACGCCAACCACACGCAGTTCACCGGACGCGTCGGCGCGGGTTTCGACTTCGTGGACAACGACACTGATCCGGACGACTGCAACGGCCACGGAACGCACTGCGCCGGAACCGTGCTCGGCTCGGACTACGGCGTCGCGCCGCGCGCCACCCTGCACGGCGTGCGCGTGCTGAACTGCGCTGGGTCGGGTTTCCTCTCCGACGTCGCGGACGGCATGCGGTGGGCCGCTGATTTCCACGCCGCCGCGCACCCGCACGCACCGGGGGTCGCGTCCATGTCCCTGGGCGGGGGAAACTCCCCGTCCCTCGTCGAAGCCGCTGCGTACATGCACAGCAAGAACATGACCGTCGTCGTGGCCGCCGGTAACGCCAACGCGGACGCGTGCGGGTACTCCCCCGCCAACGCCCCCACCGCGATCACCGTGGGGTCGACCGTGGTGAACGACCAGCGATCTAGTTTCAGCAACTACGGCGAGTGCGTGGATATCTTCGCACCAGGCTCAGACGTAAAGTCAGCCTGGATCGGCGAAGACGACGCGACGCGAACCATCAGCGGCACCTCAATGGCGTGCCCGCACGTCGCGGGCGCGGCGGCGGCGTACCTATCGTCCGCGGTTGCGGACGCAGCAGGCTTTGGTAGCTCAATCTGGGGTGAGGTTTCGATTGCCGCGGTTTCCGCGACGAACGCAACGCACCCAATGCCCACCCCAGACCAAGTCACCACAGCGCTGCTTGAAGCCGCCACCAAAGGCGCGGTGCAAAACCCGGGTGACAGCTCACCGAACGAGCTGCTGTACGTGCACCACCAAGACGAGAACAACACCACCAACCCGCTACCGCCCCCCCCCGCGCCTCCGTACCCGGACGAGAACTGCGTCACCCTCACCGTGAACATGACCGCGGACGAGTACCCGTGGGAAATCGCGTGGTCTGTGGTGTCCCCGAGCGGCGCGGAGATTCCGGGCGGCGAAGGCGGCGCCGCCAGCGCCTCCGTCGCGATTTGCGAACCCGGGACGCACCAGTTTGTGATTTCCGATTCCGCGAACGACGGCATTTGCTGCGGGTACGGCCGGGGTTTTTACTCCCTGAGCCTTGACGGAGTGATGATCCACGACTCGAACGGCGAGTACGGCGCGGGCGAAACGGTGGATTTCGACGTCGACATCTGCACCGGCTCCGACTGCGCCGTCGACTGCGCCGTGGGCGACTGGAGCGACTGGAGTGAATGCGAAGCCACGGAAGACACCTTTCCGGTTTGTGCCCCTGGAAGCAACGTGACGAGCGTCAACACCCCCGCCAACACCCCCGCGAACGTCGCCATCACGCAGAACTTCCCGCCGCACATCCTGCCCACGTTCCCGTACTCGGGCGAAGTCGCGGGGAAAATCGTGGGCGGCGGCGAAGTGGTCCCCGCGTTCCGGTACCCGTGGATGGTTTCGCTGCAGAGCGAAAACGGCTTCCACACCTGCGGCGGCGTTTTGATCGCTAACGACAAGGTGTTGACCGCGGCGCACTGCGTGGCGAACGACCGGCGGTACGTCGCGCACGTGGGGAGGCACGACCTGGCGAGTGACGAAACGGCGGTTGGCGCCGAGGCGATTGCGCAGAACGGCGCAGCGCGCGTGCACCCGTTTTGGAACGACGCGAGCTACGCCTTCGACCTGGCCGTGATCACTCTTGTGGTGCCGTCCACGGCGACCCCGGTAACGATCGATTTCGACGACCTCACCGTGGGCGAGCCCCCACTCGACGGTGCGGTTGAAACCACCCTGCTCACCACGATGGGCTGGGGCGCTTTGTTCGAGGGCGGCGCGTCCCCCGAAACGCTAAACTCGGTGGTCGTGCCGGCGGTTCCGCACGCCGTCTGCGCCGCCGCGTATCCGGGCGCCGTCGACGAAGTCTCGATGCTGTGCGCCGGCGAGGCAGCTGGCGGTCAAGACTCGTGCCAGGGCGACAGCGGCGGGCCTTTGATCCGGGAAGACGGCTCAGACAAGCTGGTCGGGATCGTTTCCTGGGGCGCGGGGTGCGCGCGCCCGAACGCCCCAGGCGTGTACGCGCGAGTCGCCGCAGCCAAAGCGTGGCTTTTGCCGTTCACCGAAAACCCGGTGCCCGAACGCGTGGGTGAGCAAACCTCATCAAGGAACGTGGTCACGCCGCCAATGAATGGAGGCGATGTGTGTCCTGCGCTGACCAGAACAAGGACTTGCACGCTCCCGCAATGCTCCGTACCGCCCGCGCCGCCCGCGCCGGAACCCATGCCGGTGCCGACGCCCGTGCCGACGCCCGTGCCGACGCCCGAGCCTCCCGCTCCCGAGCCGACGCCCGAGCCGACGCCCGAGCCTCCCGCTCCCACGCCTGAGCCTACGCCCGCTCCCGCTCCCGAGCCTGAGCCGACACCCGAGCCCACGCCTGCGCCGACGCCCGAGCCCCCGGCCCCCGAGCCGACGCCCGCGCCAACGCCCGCGCCTCCCGTCGGCCCGCCGCCGTCCCCGCCGCCGACGCCTCCCGAGTTTCCTCCCGAAGACGCCGATGAAGCGGTGACGGTTTTGCGCCGCATGTACGACTTGATGCGCCGTTTGGACGTCGAGTCCAGGGGCGTGCTCCCGGCCGCGCCGAGGCGCATGGCCAGACGCTTGCTGGGCATGGCCAACTGAAATTGTGAACCGTGAAGTGCGCGAGGGAAGGAGCAAGTACACCGGATTCAACAACAAGCCGAAGAAATATTTAAAGCGCAGCCACCGCGGGTGAGATGAAAAGCTCAGTGGCTCAGTAATAAGTTAAGTATATACACGAGATTAAAATACACGCACGACGCAGCTCTTCTGCGTCTTCCAAGTTTACTTCTCTCCATTTTCGGAAACCTTGTACACTACTTGAACTGTCGGTCGTGCGGCACGGGCAGCCCCCGCGAAAAAAACGACCGCCGCGGGACGTACCCGTTGTTTTCCACCAGCGTCACCGCCACGTCGTCGACTTTTCGAGTAAGAGAAAAGCGTCAGTCTTGTATGGGCAAACGGTGTGCCGGGATTTGGGAAACGCGGGGACGGACCTTTCGACAGCTCGTGGAGGTACGGTAACATGTCCAGCAAGTCGTTGTCTTTCGGGTCGTCGATGAAGGAACCGCACGGCAGGGCGTTTTGGGGCTGGAACGCGTAGCTGTGCGGCGAGTTGTCGACGATTATGGTTTTTTCCATCGCGCGGCCGAGGGAGGTCAAGTCCTTGACGTAGTTTCCCTGAGATTGTAAAAAAGAAAGTGGTTAACGTCGGTCGTGACGTGTATTACGTGATCAGTCCGAGGAAATGACCGTCCTTTGGGAAAGGACGAGTACGCGCAATCGCGCGCGGCGGAAAAATCAGCGGGTGGGAAAGGTCCGTCCGTACCTGGTGCAGGTAACACGACTCCCGGAACAGCCGGTGCTTGATTGTTTTGCGCGGGTCCAGAAAATCCAACAACGGATCCGCGTACTTCGAAAGCGACGCGGTGAACACCACGATTTCGTACCTCGCCGCGCACTGCTCAAGGAAGTAATCAACCCACGGCCGTTTCAGCACGTACACGTCCGTCACGACGCCGTCGATCTCAACCGGGATGACGAAATCGGGATTCGGTACCGGTTTGAACGACGAATGCACCAGGGTCTCGTCGAGGTCAAGCACCAAGCAAGGCTTGCGTCGGTCCGCTAGTGACAGGGGAGGGAGGAACGGGTCCCCAACGTGCATCGCCGCCGCGGTGGGGGTGGTGCGATGAGGTCCCAGCGCCGCGGTCGGCGTGGCGTGCCGCTGCGACGAAAAGAAAAGGAAACGACCGAGTGTCAGTGGAACGTTCAAAACGGGAGGGACGAATTCAACAACACCAATCGCGTGTTCCGCAATCGGTGTGTTGGGGCCTGGATTCGTCTCGCCCTACCCGTGGGTCATACCGCACGTACCTCGTTGCTTCTGTTTTCCTCTTTTCGCGACGGGATGCAACACAGCATCCCGAAAAGACCGCCTCCGCCCCCCCCCGTTTGTGACACCCCAACTCGCCCATCCACGCCCGCGCCTTTGCGCTTGAAACTGGAGGGGTGGTTGCCGGTGCCGTACACCGGCGCGACGAGACCGTCACTCGTGGTGACTTGTTTAATCACCGGCTCACCCTCGCTGCTGTTCCCGCGCGTACCCGACGTCCCAGTCCCGTCGTCGTCGTCGTCCGCCTTCGTCCACATCGTCCGCCCGCCTTGCTTGGTGGGGGATCCGGGTGTTCGGGAAACACCCTCGGGGTACCCTTCGGGGGCTTCATCGTCCACGCCCACGCGCAGCAAACGCGCGGAAGGCTTTTGCTTTTGCGGGGTCGTCTCACTCATCGCACTCGCGTTGCCGAACACCCGCGTGCGCCCGTCGCGACCACGCGCGGGGTTTTGATTGAGTAGAATTTGGAAAGTTCATTAAGAGCAACACCGAAGCGCAGTGCGTGTCAGTCCGAGAAACGTGTTTTGTCGTTCGGTTTTGGGAGTCCAAAAGTCGATCAAAGTCGAGAGTCGAAACAGTTGGCATTTGTTCAACTACGACACACGTCGCCGCGCGTCCGCCTGTGCTTCGGCGACCACGATGCGTCGCGTATCTGCCGCGGCGCTGGCCACGGCGCGGCGACCCTTGGTCGCGTTCTCCGTGAGCTCCACGAATCACACACGCGCGCTGGCTACGTCGGCGTCGCCGGCGTTCCAATGGGCGCTAAGTCGTAGTCGTGCCGCGTCGACACGAGTGAATGCAAAGCGCGGTACGACCTACGGCGTGGCGTTCGCCGCGTCCGCTGTGGTGGCGGCGTTGGTCGCGGCCAATGCCGACCCCGCGCTGACAGACGCGACCAGGGCCTACGCAGGGGTACCTTTCGACCGCGCGCGCGCGGTGATGGAGTTTTTAGTGCACAAAGGCGCGTCGTTTTCCAAAATCGAGGTGCTTCCCGAAGACCCGGGGTCCACGGCGAGCGGCGACGACGGCGTGCGCGGGTTCGGGCTGTTCATGAGACGCGATGCCGAAACAGGGGATACACATGATTTAAAAGCGACGTCAACCAATGCAAGCAAAGGTTTCTTCGCTGGCCTTCTCAACTCGATGGGGCTGGCAAGCGGTTCACCCGACGCGGTGGTGGCTTCCGTTCCGGCGCGGCTCGCGATATCCGCCGGCGCCGCCGCGACGCACCCCGTGCTGGGCGCTGTCTTTTCCAAAATGCTCGAAAACGACGAAATAGACGAGCGCATGACCGTGATGCTTCTTCTTATCATGGAGCGGCGACGGGGACGGGATAGCCCGATCCACGCGTATCTGGAGGCGCTTCCAAACAAGTTCGCGACGCCTCTTTTCTGGAACGACGACGCGCTGCGCGGGTTGGAGGGGACTAACTTACACGAAGCCGTGCTCGCGCAACGGAAACAGTTAGGTGACGTGTTGGTTGCGTATATCCAGCCCGCTGGTAAGAAACTGGTACAGGTCATGTCTCAGGAGGAGAGACGGGTTCGGAAGGAGGAGGGTTCCTGGCCGGCGCTGTTTCGAAAAAAAAGCAAAAAGCAAAAAGTCTCCTCCCGAAAAATCACGGATGACGAGTTCAAATGGGCGTACGCCGTTTTCTGGTCACGCGCGCTCGCGTTGCCCATCGGCGAGGACCCGTTGTCACCTACAATAGAAGCCATCGTCCCTGGGGTCGATTTCGCGAATCATTCGTGTTTGAAACCAAACGCGCGGTGGAAAGTAACGAGGGCGAACGGTGGGGAGGAAAACAGCGAACAAACTGTGCAGCTGGTGTGCGTCGCGAATAACGTCCCCGCGCCCGGCGAGGAGCTATACATAAGCTACGGCGACAAACCCAACGAAGAGCTGCTGTTCATTCACGGGTTCGCGGACCGGGAAAACAAACACGACGTGCTGGTGCTACGAGCGCCGGTGATGAACGGGGAGGCGGCGGGGGACAAGAAAAGCGAAACTCCCAAAACGCCCGAAACCAAACTCGCGCTTGAACTTTTGGCCGAAGCGTTTACCGCCCGTCTGACTCTTTTGAAACTGTTGGGTTTGCCTCCGCAGGTCGTTTTGCCAGCCCGTCCTCCCAAAAGCTTGCATTTATTGCCAGAAGAAACGAAATTGACCCTGGCGGTGTGGGGCGCCACGCCGGTTGTGTTGGACCAGTGGTTGCGGTACGAGCTGGACCTGAGGCTGGGGACGATGAAAGGTGGATCCGACGGGAACGGAAACAAAACCTCGCCCATGGACGATACGTCCATTCACTCCGCCGCGCTCACGGGGCTTCGCGCTGCGATCGAGACGCAGACCGCGCGATTGCACTTGGCCACTGCCGCGCCTTCTCCTCAAACGGAGCGCCCCGGTTTCGGTGAGGGCGACTCGCGCAAAGCGGGTACGAAGCGCGCGATCAAAAGCGCCGTCGCGGCGGCCAAAGCGCGTCGCGTGGACGAAGTCGTCGCCGCGGATCCGCTCGCGCCTTCCACCGCGAAACAGGCGGCGACGTACAGGGCGGGCGTGCGGCGAATGCTGAGGGCGTACGAAGATACCACGCGGAAGTGGACATAGGTCGAGGCTGGGGAGGGAAGACTGAAGAGTTTTGCAGTCTGACATGACAGCTAGCGCTTGAAATTCATTTTGTCAGCAGACTCCAAGGTCTCAGACACGCGACGCACTGCTGCTGCTTTGTCAGGTTCGGTTTGCTAACAACCGAATCTTCAAACGAGAGTCTTCGCATTTCCTCATTCAGAGTTGTCTGCGGGCGGAGGGTCGTGTTGCGTGAGGGGTCGGCTTTCTCGCGGCAGGGCCCGGTGCGTTCCGTCGCGATGTCGCGCAGGGCCGCGGATGCGGCGGCTTCGGCTGATTTGATACGGCGACGTATGTTTCGGGAACAGCGGAGTTCAGATTTCCACGCCGCGGTGCCTGCGATGGGCGCCGCGGCGCTGACCGCGGCCACGGCGGCGCTCACGATGCACCCCGCGTTCGCGGGCACGCGCGCGGGTTTCTTCGACGGCATTAGCGCAGACGTCACCGAGGTCATGCCTGTCGGCGACCAGTTCCAAACCACCATGCTGCGGGTCACGGGCGCGTGTCTCGGCGGTGCCGCTGGGGCGAAAACAGCCTTCGAGGTCGGCAGAGGGAAGGCTGTTTTCACTGCGGTGGGCGGTTTCGCGTGCGCGTTGATAGGTTCAGAGTTTGCGGAACCAGCCGCGGCGTTGGGTGTGCGTTTCGGCCGGGTCATGGGAAAGGGAACGAAGGGCTTCACCGCGGACGTTGCGGCGCTGTTCGGGGACGGCGACGTAGCAACCGAGCGACAGGGCTCGAAAAGCGATGACGAGAAAACATGACAGACACAAGACGTGTCTAAAGACACAAGACGTGTCTGAAACTCTCGGATACGAGTAGCTGTAGTCGTTATAGTCGTTAGTCTATGATAGTTTACGCTATTATTCACCCACGCTCGTTTCCCCGTCCACGGGTCGATTTTTCCTCGCCGGGCGTTCCCCCTGTTTTCGCGACGGCAGCGCCGCGGCGAGCGCCGCCGGCCAGTCCTTGCCGGCGTATTTTTCGAGGAGGAGCTTCAAAACCGTGTCGATGTTGAGAATCTGGTTCGTGGCGTGCGGGAGGTGTTCGCGAATGGGCAAACGCGCGGTTTTTATTCCCAACGCGTTGGCCTTGGGAAGCGACCACGCCGTTCCCCGGGCCCGCAAATCAACAATACCGCCGATGACGTACATCGTGTCCGCGTCAACCGTCTCCAGCAAATCCTTTGCGTCGGGGGAGAGGTACACCAAGTTGCGCGTGGGAGCGGTCGTTGGAGGGGTTTCGGGTTGGGGTTCGCGCGCTTGTAGTTTTTCTGTTTCTGTTTCTGTTTCTATTTTGTGTCTGGTTTCGCGTGCCTCACCACTGGTAGCCTTGTACGCCTCGAACACGTCCAGAACGTCCCGGTCATCCATGGCGCACTCGGTCCACCGCGCGGCGTTGAAGTGCTCGATCGCGTGCGCGGCGACGGCGCCGCGCCACCCCGCGAAAATCAGGTCGAGCTCCACCGCTTGTTCCTTGCGCGCGCGCCGCTTTACGCCGATGCACTCGGAGAGCTGCTTCGCGACGCTTCGAATCGCGCGATCGCTGTCCTGTTCGTACGAGGTATCGACCGCGACCTTTAGAGGAGGCTTTTTTGATGCAATACTTTCAGGAGGTTCCTTTTCTCGCCTGCTTTTGCGTAACCCGCTCGCGCGGTCCACGTCGCCAGCCGCGATTAGCGACTCCACCCACTCCGGGGTTTCGGGGTTCAGGTGCCCGTTCGCGGCGCGCGCGCCCACGGCATCTTGAACGGTGAACGCGACGGACGGGGACGGGACGTTGTCCCTGTCCCGTGCTTTCGAAACGTTTTGAGAGACGTTTTTCAAATCGCGCGAACCAAACGCGCCGTTTTTCCCGTACGACACGGTTAGAAACATCCGCCCGTGTCTGCACAGCGCGACGTCGGTGACGTTTTCGTACCCCAACTCTCGCATCGCGTCCGCGACCGGGGCGCCGGTGACGAACGCGTGTCGTGGGGCTATGTCTTTGAGCGACAACAAAAGAGGCACGAGTTCCTCAATCGTGCATTCGCCGTGTTTCCCGGAGCCCCCCCCGCCGCCGACGCTGACTTGCCTGCCAAACGGCAGGTTGCTCACCACCGCGGCGATTTTTACTTGCGGGTCCTTAAACGTCGCGACGGCGTTCTCTTGCCAAGCCGAAGCGTTCGTGACCATCACGTCACCCACGGTTACCGTGGGCGTGGGGGTGAGCAAACGGGACGGACGGCTCGAACTCTGGTTTTCAGTCTCTTCGTCTTCGTCGTCGTCGTGTTCGAAACCGTCGAAAGCGTCCACCTCCCCAAATGCGACAGCGTACGGCGTCCCGGAATCGCACGTCGCTAGGCTTTGGTGTTGCACAGGCATGCTGCGTCGAAAGGACGCCAGGTTGCCGTTCGCGTTCCTCGCGTTTAGGGAATTAATGTCACCGCCAACTGACCGAAGCCCGCGGCTCCACGCCGCGTGCAAGATCGTGCCGCCGCCGCAACAGGGATCGAGAACCACGCCGTGTTCGCGAATGGACGACCAAGCGGAGTCATTATCGCCACTAATATCCCCAGCATCCCTAGCAATAGCCCCAGCATCCCTAGCATCATCCCCAAACACATCCCCAACCCGAGACCATCCATCCCACACCACCGCCGGGTTCAAAACCGCGTTCAGCGCGATGCCCGCGATTGCGGGCTGCGTGCCGGCGCTGTAGTTGTTTGGTTTGCGACTCCAGTCGATTTTCGCGTGGTACTTCGGCGGGGCGTACGTTGTTAGGCCGAATACGTACCCCGCCGCGGTTTCCACGATCGCGAACCGCAACGTTTCCCTCACACCCGCAGTTGCCTCCGGGTCGTTCGGGTTGTTGAACCTCGCGTACATCCCGTGCTTGAACCCGCCGCCCCACGTCGAAACAGTCTCGCCGATTGCGGCGTACAAATCAGGCGAACGCATGCGCAACGGGTGCCGCGCCACGCAGTCGTGGTACAAAGAAACGGGGGTGGTGCCGAGAGGAGATGTAGTCGTGTGTTCATCATGCACACCTGTACCACCGTTAATGCCGCTGTTGACGTTCAGCTGTTGCACTTGTGCTATGAGCGCCTCCGCGGTGGGCGCGCACGCGAGCGGGTCAATCACCGCGCGCAGGCCGGCCATGCGCGCCAGCGTCGGTTCCGGCAACGCGGAGGGTAGCGCGAACAACCCCGTAGTCAGCCCCACGGACCCCGGGCTCACTGACGCGACCTCCAGCGCGAATGCGTTGTACAAGTTTTCGTTTTTGTGCGAAAGAAGCAACCGCCAGGTATCGGAATCGGGGTCGAACAAAGTGCAGGTCTCGCCCTTTTCGTTGGAAGCGGAGAGGTGCCTTCTCGTGTCCCCACCGCGAAGCAACTCCTGTACTTCCCGTATCACGGTGGTTCCTGGTTTGCCCGATTCCGCGCGCCACGCAGCGCACAAATCACTCAAACTGGTGTTTCCATGCTCACCGAAGAAGGGGTGCGCCTGACTCGCGGGGGTGCTGGGGAACCGGCCAACCTTCGAAGCCTTACTGCTCGCCGCCCGGATGGATAACCGGCGGGCCGCATCGCGTCGGCGGTGCGCCGAAGAAGACGAAGAAGGCGACGGTGACCACGTGGATGACACCGCCCTTGTCCCTCCAAAAACCACCGCGGGGAACGCAGACGCCGCCGATGCGCACTTGCGCATGGAAACACGCGCGACGCCAAACGAGGGCGCCGCGCGTGCTGCCCCGCACCAGGCGGCTGCGCGGTCCATCTGTGTGACGCTGGTTGACGTAGTTTTGCAAGCACACTGATTTTGGCCCACGAAAAACATATCCATTCGGGACACTTCTGCGCGCACTCGACGCGCCAGGAGAGATGAGCGACACCACCCCCTGGTGGGAGCGTCCGGAGATTCAAGTTAAACTTGACCACCCAACCGAAGGCGGCGACGATGGGTGTTCAATCTCCACCTCCGTCACGGTGCGTTCGCGGCAAACACAACGAAGCACATCCCTTTTTCTTCCTCGCGAAACAAGCCACCGAATCTCGTTCTCGTTCTCGTCCTCACCTCGTCTCTCTGTCTTTCCAGCACTCCTGCAAAACTGCTCCGGACGAAAACGGCGTTATGCGACGCAAGTGCGAGCGCGTCACGCGTAAGTTCCGCCAGTGTCCTGGCAGGTACGTCTCCCGGTCTCACCCACTTTCGCCAGATTCGGTTCCACGGGCTTCCTCTCGTTTCGGGCTTTCGGCCCGACGAAACAAAAGACGCTGACACCTCAAATTCTTTTCTTTGTTTAATCGCCGCAGCGCGCGCGAGGAGCTTGAAAGCGAGCGCGAGGAGACGGACGAGGAAGTACGCGGTGGGTCGTTCGAAACCTCGTCATCGTGGTTCACGAAAACAGTCGGGTTCGGTGGGGATGGATCCCGAGGCTCTTTCCTGCCCGACGTTTCGAGCTTGCTGAATTTTCCCTTCGCCGAAAAGCGAAACGACACAAACTCCAACTCCGACGACGGAATCTTCCCCGGTTCGTTTTTCGGAACCATGGCCAGCGTGTTTCGCGGTGCGTACGAGTTCGCGGCGGAAATGGAACGCCTGGAGCGTGGCGGCGATGTGGCGAAACCGACAAACGAAACGAAAAACGTAACGACGTCTGCAAATCGCGAAGACGAAACGGAACGTTGAGAATGGTACAAGCGTCGATTGTAAAAAATTGGACGTTCATCAGGAGAGCTGGGAACGTACCTTTTTGTGATGGCAAGAAAACCACTTGTACTGCTGCTTTATTCTCTATTGCTACTGACTATGTCGTCTCTACTTTCTATTTCCGTTCAACCGCGCCCTCCTGCTCCTGTAGCACTAGTGACATGTCCCTCAACAAGTCGTCGTGGTCGTCGGTTTCGTTTCGCGAAAAAGCGACCCCGATTTTATCCACGGTGAATCGTCCCGCGTGCGCCACTGTTCGCGTTGCCACCCCCACGTTCCCCGCGACCACCCCCACGCCAGATTTCAGCCCGTCGACTAGTACGTTATTCCGGAGCCCCTCACTAATTGCCACGACACCAGAAGCGACACCCACGACGCCGGTTTCGATGACGCGAACCCCGGTGCTCACGCCGGTCATCGTGGCGAACGAAACGGCGGTGAAATAGTTACCTCGCGAATTTGGCGCTTCGCGCGTTCCGCCTTGCGTCGCGTCCGCGAGCGCCTTTGGTAGCGCCAGCGCGCGCAGCCTATCCGCGGCGACGCGGGACCACTCATCCGTGCAGCAGCGCTCGTGGTGCCGTATCAAACCGGACGCAATTAAGGCGATGTTTGGTGGTACGGTTTCTGTTTCCGTTTCCGCGTCGGTACTTGTCGGTTTTTCAACCCACCTCGAGACCGCGTCGTCCTCGCTCGCGCCCGACGCAACATCCAAATCCGTGCCGTCCGTCCCCGGCTCCGCGAACGGCAGCACGGCGAGACCCCGCAGGGCTCCTGTGACACGCACAGTGGCTTCTTCATCGTTGGACCAGGCATTCGGGGTGTAAAATCCAGAATTAATGCGTTTCATCACGCCAAGCGCTTCGTCGCCGCACACCAGATTCTCGGTGCTCGCGAACGCGGCGACGCGCTCGTGGAGGTCGTTTTTGTGCAAACCCGCGCGGATCCACGCCCGGGTCTTCCCAGCGCTTGTTACCGCGCGGGCCATGTGTGTAAGAAGCGACCTTTCCTGGGATACGAACTTTCTTTCAAACTGCTCGAGCGCTAGCCGTGTCGCGGTGCTCCTTTTATCGGCGCTCGATGCGTCGTCGTCGTGCCACGCAAACGCGCCGGCGACGCTTTCCCGCCAACCGCCTTTCTTCGCCCCGTGCTCCAGCGCGTGGCGCACCGTTTCCACCAATCGTGTCACCGCGCCGCCAGTGGAGACGTCCGTGATACAAGGCCACGCCGTCGTACGTGTTCCTAACTCGCGCTGGTCGGTCGAAAAGAAAAGAGCGTTTCGAAGCAAATCCTTCACCGCGAAATCCACCGCGCCGGCGAGCGCAAAGCGAGCGCTCGCGTCGTCCTCCTCGGTGGTGCGAAAAGATTGGTGTTGTTTTCCCCCCGGGGTGCCGTTCAAGGCGACCGCGTCAGACGCGCGTCTCCACGTCTCAAGAAGCGCGCGCGCGCGCACTTCGAGGGCCTCGAGTTGGGCGCGACGCGTCTCCGCGTGTCCCTCGGTGTCCTTCGGGGAACCGCAAACGGTGCAATCGCTCTCATGACCCGTAGCTTCTTCCACCGTGCGGTGAATTTCGGTCAGCCATCGTAAGATGCCATCGGGGTCGGGAGGCTCGCACCCGTCAGGCGTGAATGGAAGGTGCGCTGAGTCCGAGGTCGAGGTGCCAGCACACCCGGGGCCGTCACCGGGACGCATGCCCGCGCCCCCCGCGCGGTAGACTGCGTGACTATGGTCAACCCGAGGTGTCCATCGGAGATTTATTTTCGTGAGAGCGCTCCTCTGACTGCTTGACTGAAGACTTTGAAATATTGCCTCGCGAGTTTTTCATTCGACCAGCGCGCGACACGATGGCCGAAGACGCTCCCGCCGACGGTACGCCCCCCAGCTTCCGTGCCGACTCGTCGCGTCCATTCTCGCGTCCACCGGAAGAGAGTCACGCGCGCTCCCGCCTCCCGCCCGGCGCCGCTCGGTTTCTTCTTCCGATTCCCTTTCGAACTTGATTCGGCTCCGACGCTTTGCTGACTCTCCCTTTCCTTTCCTTTCCGTCGCAGCCACGGAGGGAGAGGTCCCCGTTCCCGAGCCCAAACCCGAGCCCGCGAGCGCGGGCGCCGGGTACGACGACCCAGTCGCCGCTGCCATAGCAACGAAGGCTGCGCTGGAGACGCAGAACAAGATTGACGTCACCGCGCTTCCGATTCGGCAGTACCTGGAAACCGCGGTGGTGCCCATCTTGCTTACGGGCATGCAGGCGCTGGTGAAGGAACGCCCGAACAACCCGGTGGAGTTTCTAGCCGCGTACCTTTTGAAGAACAATCCGCAGGGACCGTCGCATAAGCCGTGATGCGGGAAGCGAGGCGAGGGGTAGGGTAACTAAGAACACAGGTATACCCGGCCGGTGATGCGAGGGGTGGACGAGAGGAGAGACATCACATCTGATGTCTTGTAAGAAACAGTCTTCCTTCCCTCCCCAAAGATCGTGTCCCTCCGCCGTGACGCGACGCGCTACTTTTACCCTACCTGGATACCCTTAACACTACTTTTACCCTACCTGGATACCCTTGATACTACTTTTACCCTACCTGGATACCCTTGATACTACTTTGATACTACCTGGATACCCTTGATACTACCCACCCCTCCCGTCTCACTTTCCCGGCAACATCGCGCTACCCGAAACTCCCGGCGGCGGCTTGGGCGGTCCGAACCCCGCTTGTTTCGCCAGCGCGTCGCAAGCGGCTTGGTCCAGCAGTTGTTTCCCCGCGACGCCGCGGTCGTACGGCTGCGCCATTTCCCGCATGAACGTCCGCGCGATCTGCACGGCCATGTCCGTTGACAGGTTCAGGTTTTGCTCGTGCAAATGCGTGGTGATCCACCCCGGGAGCTTGCCCCTTTTGTCGTGCGAGTTGTACCGCTTGTCCGCGAACACCATCAGGCCGTAGTCTGGTTGTGAAAAGAAAAGTGTCAGTCTCTCGAAATGTGTATTACGTAAACAGTCAGGGTAATAGTCCCTTCGCAGGACGAGTATGGGCAATCGCAGAGGCGGTGTGTGGTGACTGGGAAATACTAACCTGCTTTCGACCGAATGACCCGCCCCACGCACTGCGCCGCTTGGCGCACGGCGTCGAATGCCAGGAAGTCCGCTTCCTTGATTTGAAACGTCTCCCGGAGGTACTCCAGGCGCGCGCGTAACACTCGTGACAGGGTGTACTGGTAAGGCACGCCGTACATGATCACGGCTCTGCCGTAGTGCCGGTCGAAGTCGATCCCTTCGGCAACTTTCCCGCGCGCGACGGACAAGAAAACCGCGCCCCGCCCGCAGTTGCACGCCTTGCGGTAGTTATCAAGCGCCAAGCTCGTTTCCACCACGTCCTGCGTCTCGATAAAAACAAGCTTGTGCTGCATTACTTGCTGCAACACCCCGGTTTCGTGCCACTTCGACACGATCTGCTCCATGTACGAGTACGACACGAAGAACGCCACCAAGCCGTCCGGCACGGTCGCCGCGAGGTCAATCAAAATCCGCCCGTAGTTTTGAATCACGTTCGGGTCGTCGCGCATGTCGAACTTCGTGCTGACGCCTTGCTTGTAAAAGAAAAGTGTCAGTCTTGTATAAGCAAAAAGTCGGCGGGATTCGGTGAAATACAACACGTACCTTGCTGGTCCGCGCCTCGGGTGATAACCACCGGGCACAGGCAGTCTCTGGTCAGGGTCATCGGCAACGACGCGATGCACACGGGGTTGAAGCTTAACAACCTCGGGTACAGCTCTATCGGGGACAGCGTTCCAGATGTGATGAAAACGGATTGGAACTTTTCGAATACCGGCCTCACCGCGAGGGACGCGTCAAGGCAACACAGCTGGAACACCGGGTCGGGGATGTTCGGGTACCGGGCGTCGTACGGTTCAAGAATCAGCGCGAAGCCGTTTTGGTAGGTACCGACCAGGGTACCGAAATCGGCGACCAAGGAAATGGCGTGGAACTCCTCGGTGTCCACGATTTCCAGGGTTTTCAGTAACGACGTGAGGCGGTCGTAGCAAAACTTTAAAGTTTTGCCGTCAATCGCGGCGGTTCGCTGCAGGTGCGCAAGAAATGCGCTCGGGGTTTCCTGTTCCACCACGGTGGCCCGCATCCTCATCTTCAGGTACTCCACGAACCGTCGCAGAAACGCCACGAAGTGCTCCGCTCTGCGGATGTTACCGGGAACGGCCTCGCGGAGAATGTCGTCCGGAATCACCGGGTTCTGCAGCGCGTCTTCGCCGCCGCCGTTGCGAAGCACGCCTTGTTGCGCCAACCCGTTTACAAGTCGCTGATATTCTTCCTTTAACCTTCGGGCGTCCGTTTGCTTGGCGCGCTCTATTTTGCCGGATAGACTGGTGATGTTCCTTCCAGCCGCTTCTAAAGTCTGTGACCTCAAGTTCACGGAAAGCGCCTCGATGCACACGTTGTCGATGTTGTGCGCTTCGTCAAAAACAACCACGCAGTTCTTTTCCAGTTCTCGCGATACGAGGGACGATACTTTCGGGTCCAGCAGGTACTGGTAGTTGTACACCACTACGTTCGCGACGGAGATCATGTGTCTCGCTAGGAAATAAGGACACCACCCTTTCTTCCGTCCGAATTCGCGTAAATCCGCCAGGGTGTACACTCCAGCAGGGAGCACCGCGTCCGGGCCTTCCTTTTCGTAATCCTCGAAGAATTGACACAAATCCGTGGTTGGTTTTTCCTCACTCGCCGCGTCGGTTAAGTGCTTTTCTCGTACCCAGGATGCCGTGAGTCGTCGACACCGCGCGTCAACGCTCTCACGGGAGCCCTCGTCCGCCACCTTGGGGTGAATGCACATGTTCTTTCGGGAACTCAAACCAAGCGCCAGCATCTCCGCCGCCTTGCCCACGTGCTTTTCCCGGTACGCCTGCAGCACGCGCAACTCCGCTAACACTTTCTCCATCTCCGGCACGGTCCGCGTGCAGTAAATCAACTTGCCGCACTCGGGGTGCGCTAGTTGGTACGAAGTGATTAACGCCAAGCACGTGATCGTCTTTCCCGTCCCGGTGGGCATCTCGAGACACCCGTGGCCCTTCGCGTCCAAACCGTGCTTCAACTCCAACATGTACTTGTACTGCTCGGGGTACACATACTCGTACGGGAAGTACACGGTCAGGCCCTCGAGGTTGAAGATCATCGCGGCCGACGAGCGTGAGAGTTTGCGATGTATTCCTTACTCTGTCCGTGCCTAGTATTCCACGACTGCGCCCCCTATATGCAACAGACGCCTTTCACTACCAGCGCCTTTCGCTCGGCGCGTTGTGAGATCCTCCTCGATCCGCCACAATCTTGCCCGAATCTCACGCTCCGACACCAAGACACAGGCCTGACCCTAAACCCAGCAACACACTACCCGCGCACTACCCGGTCCGTGCGACACACGAGACGGCTCTCGTCCTGACGCCCGGCGCGGGGGGACGCGCGCGTGAGATGTGTGTCTGACCAGTCGCGGGAGGAGGCTTTATGAGCGCCCCGCCTGCCACCGCCTCTCGAACCGCACACGCGGCAGCGCGAGAAAAATTAACAAAGTCGGGAACGAATGTTTCTCTGTCACAATGACCGGTACCCTCCCTCCCTGGCACCCACTTTTGACGACGCACGTGGAGGTATTTCCATGTCTCGCGTCCTCGGCCTCTCCGGGGGCATCGCCCTCGGCGCGCGCGCGTCGTCGTCGACGCGTCGCGCGGCGCGTCTCTCCACGCCTCGCGTGACAGTCGAGTCCGCGTCCAAGTCGATTGGATGTGGACTCTCCGCCTCCCCGAGCGTTGTTCGCCTTGAGTGTCTCCGCGTGTGTTCCCCGGCGCCCCCAGGGCAGCGCCAGCGGTGCGCGGTGGTTGCCGCTGCCGCTGCCGCTGCTCCCGAACCCGAAGACAACACGTCCGTACCTACACCGAACCTCGCCCCACCTGTGAAGAAGAAACGCGCGTTCATCCCCGCGCTGGATTCCACGCGGTTCTTCCTGATCTCCTACATCGCGGTTGGGCACTTCATCGCGTGCTGCACGAGAGATGTGTTCACGCTCAAGTTACTATCGCAAGTCAACGTAGTGGTCGGGGCTTTCTTCGTGCTTTCAGGGTACGTCGTCGCGTACACGTGCACCGAGCTGGGGAAGTACGAAGCCTCACCCCGTGTATCCCCCGCCCCCGCGTTCATCGCGAGCCGCGTGATGGGGTACTACCCGCTGTATTTCCTGGCGCAATGTATTTTCGGGTGGGTGTTTGCGTACGCGGATAACTTGTACAACGGCCCTGTCGCCACCGCAGGCCACGCGCTAATCACGTTCACCCTGACGCAAGCCTGGTTCCCAGCGCACGCGGAGCTCTGGAACGCCCCCACCTGGTTTTTATCAGCGCTGACGTTCGCCACAGTGGCGTTGCCTTTTTCGTTACCGGCCATCGCGAAGTGGCGCGCGCGAGGCTTGCGCGTCGCGATGGGCGTGCTTTTCCTCGTTTCTTTGTTAATGAAACTGGCGTACTCGTACGACACCGGCAGCTGGGGGTTCATGGAAGGCATGATGGCACCGAAGACGCACCCGAACTGGATGTTCTGGAACGCCACGCGGTTCTCGCCCTTCGCCGCGCTAATCGACGTGCTCATCGGGTGCGTCGCGTGCCGCATGGTCACCGTGCGCGAGTGCTTGCCGAGCGAGGACCCGGATTTCGAACAAGAGCAGCTCCGAGGGGTTGGGGTGCTGCTTGGAGGCGCACCGGGGACGCGGGCCGCGTCGCCTGCGGTTCCGTTGGTAGGCATGCTGCTCGTAATCACCGCGCGGGCGTTCGGGTGGCTCGCCGTGAACGACGCGCTGACGCGAACCCTGCTGTTCGTCCCGCTGTTCACGTCCTTCGTCATGCGCGTGCATCAACAGACGGTGTACGCGGATTTGCCCGCTGCGGAAGCGGGAACCAAAGGGTACAACTCGTTCAGCAAGCTTCTAGGCGCCAAGCCGTTGGTGTACCTGGGCGCGATTTCGTTTCCCATCTACATCCTGCACGGCCCGATTGGGCAGATTTTCTACAAACGCGCCGTCGCCGCCAAACTGTGGAACGGCGTCGTGTTCACAAAGTACCCGGAGTTCTTCCCGGCGTACTTGTTGCTCGTGTTACTCGCCGCGGTCGCAACGCACGAGGGGTTCATGAAAAACAAAAAAATACAAACCTGGTTCCAGGAAAAGGGACAGGAAATAGCCAAGAACTTTTAATCAACTGGGTTGAAAACACTGCTCGGGAAATAGCCAAGAACTTTTACTCAACTGGGTTGAAAACACTGCTCGGGAAATAGCCAAGAACTTTTACTCAACTGGGTTGAAAACACTGCTCGGGAA
>Ga0115007_10000577_pt1 | contig 24184 bp, 20 predicted proteins | sample ArcOceMetagenome_2_FD_87166 | JGI IMG/M metagenome (GOLD analysis project Ga0115007, IMG submission 87166) | Marine eukaryotic phytoplankton communities from Arctic Ocean - Arctic Ocean ARC135M Metagenome | ecosystem: Environmental > Aquatic > Marine > Oceanic | place: Arctic Ocean | collected...
CACGGCGCGAAGCCAGGCGGGCCCTGGCAAAGGGGGAGTTGCAGCTGCAATGGGGCCAGCTGCATTGGGGGGGAGTGCGAAGTGTATGGGGGCGGGGTGCTGGTGAGTAGGGGGGAGGGTGGTGTTTTTTTTTTTGTTCGCTCTTGATTCGGTGAGGTGACGGCAAAATATCTGTCCCGACAGATCGTGGGTGTCGGTCGCGCACCTTTTCCATTCGCGCCAGGTTCTGCTGGACCGCCATCTGCGCTGCGGTCACCGCGCTCGTGCCTACTAGGTCACCATCGCCGCGTATGTCGCTCCGGAACGGCGCTATTTGCTCACCCTTCACCGCCAGCGAGGGCAAGTCCCCGGTGGAGCCTAATCCATTGTCACCCCCGTACCCAGAGGGACCTTGAGTATTCAGAAATCGAGGGAGATGGAGGGGCGGTCAGGGGAGGGTCCCCGGAACAGACACGGGTTGAATGTTGAAACATGAAACGCAGAACCCGTCGATAGCGATTGATTGCGGTTCTCATCGTCGCCATGGCCCGCGGGGATAACAAAACACGCGCTCGGGACGTCGATCGGGGCGCCCGGCGTCGTGTGTCGTAGCGAAAGGTCGCAAAAGCAGCGTCTCGTGTTCCGTAACGCACCTGCGTCGTCTTCCGGCAAACCCGTGTGCTCCTGGATAATATCAAACTCGGATGCGAAATTGTACATGCCCTGAGTGCGTGGAAAAGGTCGGGAATGTCAGCTCGTGTCGGTACCGGTCGCATCGCGGGTGGACGAGGTCGTCCGGAACGTCTCACCGAGAAATGCCGGGACCATCGACATCGCGTCGCGGAGAAAATTCGTTTGCCGTACCGTGTCTCGTAGACTTCCTATCAGGTCCGCATTCAGAGCGTCATCGCCACCTGAAACGGCGGCGCAGGTCTCGGAGGCCGGCATCCTACCCGACCACCAGGAATCCGCACTCCCAACCGCGTCGACCACCAGACGCGACGTCTCGGTTTGACGTCCTGTCTGCATGCAATTCTCCATTCTACAATTGTAGAGCCAAGTGGCGAATCTGCAGACAGAAAAAGCAACGATTTGCAAAACGATTTTGCTCTTCTTCAAGGGAAACAACGACGACGAAGTTTCCACAGGAGGCCCGCGCCGGTGCTTTGCGCGGCTGCCTTCAGGCGGACGGACGCTGTCTCCGCCTGAACCCCCTGGCCATGGCTGAAGAGGAGGTGCGGAGCGTCATTACCTGCCTTTTGTGCGCGCGTGCCTGTGCTTCCCCACGCGTCCCCCGATTTTCAAAATGGGCACCCCACGACTCTGACCACATTCGCTTTGCCCACCACACACCACAGGAGTACGAGGATGACTTCGAAGAGGAAAACGAGGAGGAGGATGACTACGGTGACGACGATTTCGAGGAGGACGATTCTCCTGCGACTCCCAAACAACATGCGTCGACCGCTGGAGGCTTTGAATCCGACATCGCAAAAGCGGTGCGTTTGGAAAACGAGAGGGCGGTGCGTTTGAAACAGAAAGCAGCGCACGCGTCGACTTCAGAAACCGCGGTACCGTCGGGATTGTCCGCACTCCCAACACGCAAAGTCAAAGGACTACCCAGCAGCAAAGGCTCGAAAAACAAGCCGTTGACGGACTCGCAGCGGCGCGCGCACAAGTCGCGTGTGTCTCGCTGGAACCTGATCGCCGCGGCGGTTGGCATGACGCACGCCGACGCGGCGTGTTCGTTTTCCGTGTTCGCCAGCGCGCCAATGACTCCGTCGCAAATGCACGACGCCGGGGTTGGGCCGTACTCTGGTACGCGGTTCGCGACGACTCAGAGTGGGGGCGAGTGGGAAACGGGGGGAATCGGGACGCAAACGGGGGGGGGGGGCACGCGCGACGCCAAGGCGCAGGCGCCGGATGACCTCGGCGCGCGCAGAGAGACGCTCGAGGCGGAGAGCGTTTCGTCGTCGCAGAAATCATCTGCCGCGCAGAGGCGGGAGACGGCGGCGCAAAAGGCGATGCAGTGGGCACGCGCGAGCGGCGACTTGTACAGCGCACAGGAAAAGAGGCTACAAGGGTTCGTGGCGAGAGTGGGAGCCGTGGCGGACGCGCTGCTTCGCGAGCGCGTCGCAACGGGCGGGTCGGGTTCGGGTGAAACGGTTTTCGTGGACCTGATGCGCGCGCGAGCGACGAACGCGTTGAAACAGCACGCCGTGGAAGGGCAGCCCGACAACTTGACCTCCGCGTACGTCGCGCTTGACGGATACGAGCTGACGAACGGACGGGTCGTCGCCGCGTGCGCTTTCCAAGCCCCAAGCGGTATGGGTTCCAAAACGCTGTGCGTGGCGTACGAAGCGAAGAGTGGAAGTGGAAATGGCAGTAAAACTGAAAACGGCGCCGCCGGCCGCGGGTTGGTTTTGGTCTGGGACCTTGCCAGCGCTGACCAGAAAGTCAAGCACGCGCTTACGTTGGAGGGATCGCCCACATGCGTGGCGTGGGGAGGGGGCGGCGCACGGGGCGATCCGCACGTTTTGCTGGTGGGCACCAAGGAGGGCGCTTTGTGTTTATGGGACCTGAGGGAACCGGACCAAGCCGGTGGTTTTCGGGAAAGTTTTATCCGGGATGAAAACGTGATTGACGGCTCGAACGACGAGTCCTCCTCCTCCTCTGACTCCGATTCGAAACTCATGGGTTTGCTCAAGAAACACGGTGTACTCGGTTTCAGGCGACCGTCGTACTCCACGGAAGGGGTTGGTTTCCTTGGACGTGGGTCGAGCCTTTCTTTGGACGATTTGGGCGGCGCCGTGGTAAGCGTAAAAGTTTGCGACGAGAAAGTAAACGGCGGCGTTAACGATTGGGGCGACTTTCACGTTCTCGCGCTTTCCTCGGACGGCAACGTCGACGCGCATCTCGTCTCCGAGCTTCCGCGAAGGGAAGCTGAAGATGCGGCGCTGCAAGACGCTGGCTTGAGGTTCGGGTCGAGGGTACGAATCACAAGAGTCAGCTCTGGAATTAAGTACGGCGACGCGAAAGCGATGGGTACCGGGGACGGAACGGCACGAACAAGCGCAAACTGTTTAGCCGTGGTCAAGCAACGCGGCGGCGGTTCGTGCGAGTTTTTCGTCGCGGACGAATCCGGTTCAATCCAAAGAGGCGCCCGCTACGGCACCTCAAACCTTCCCCGGTCGTTCGCTATGTGCGACGCGTTAGCTCCTGGGAGCTGGGGACACCGAAAACCGCTTCCCCTCGCGGCGACGAGCCTCGATTTCAACCCGCACGCGTTGTTTGCGCCAAACGAAAAGGACGAAACAAACTTCAACCTGTTCCTCGCCGCGTCGCGCGGCGGAACGGTGTCGCTTTACAAATCATCCCACTCACTCGCGCTTCGCGTGTGGGACTCGGTTACGTCCGGTGACGTGGTGTGCGTCCGGTGGTCCACCGCGCGGCCTTCCATGTTCTTCGTCCTGGACTCCAACGCCTTGGTGTTCGCGTTTGACTTGTTGTCGGCGACGCCCGAGACGCCGGTGCACTTTGAGGCTTTCGGGACGGCTGAAAAAATAGTTGCCTTCGAAGTCGCGACGACCGGCGAACAGGGCTGGGGCAAGCCTGGGCAACACGTGATGTGCTTGGGGTACGATGACGGTCGCGTGGACGTCCACGCGCTTTCAAAAAACTTCGCGAGCGTCACGCCGGAGGAGGTACAAGCGCTGAGGGAGATGCTATTTTGATAGACGATGATCATCGTCTACGTTTCGAAAAGAAGGGGTTCGTGTTGAAAGGCATGAAGATGTTTTCGTGCCCCAAGGCGGTCGCCGAGGAGCACTACGAGGATTTAAGCGCCAAGCCTTTTTTCGGTACGTGTTGCGCGTTTCCCAAATCCATGCACACTGTTTGCGGACCCTACGTGACTGTGTACTGCCCCTGGTCGAGTACACGGCCGTCATTGAAAGGAAGTGCACTACATACAGCACAAGTGCACTGTTCGGCCCGAGTACGCCCGACTGTTTGCTGATACACATTACGAAGTACACCCGTACATCGCCCAGCACGGGACTGACACTTTTCGTTCACAATCACAGGCGACCTCGTGAGTACATCGTGTCCGGCCCGGTGATGTGCATGGTCTGAGAAGGCCCGGGACGATCCGTGGGGACCTGGCGGTTGAAGTCGGCAGGAACGTCATTCACGGCGGCGACTCCGTGGAATCCGCGGAGCGCGAAAATCGCGCTGTGGTTCGGCGGCGCCGGCCAGCTCGTGGACTGGGTACCCGCCAACACGCCGTGGGTCAGGGAAGCGTAAATGGTGACTAAATAGACTACTCCTGAGGTCTTAGTTTTGAGTGCTGTGGGAGCGGTGTTTATATTTACGTCAAGACATACCTTTAAACTAGTACTATCAGCGGAACAGTCTGCAGTCTGGTTTTGTTCCGGCTTTTAAAAATTTCGTCCTCCTTCCGAGGGGTCGTCCTTTCGTTTTTCCTCTTGGACCAAGCTCGTCTTTCTCTTTTGCCTCACTCCGTCGCGCGCCGCGCCCGCCCGAAACCTCCCATGAAGACGGTGTCCCTGTTCTCGGGCATCGGCGGTTTGGACCTCGGCTTGGAGGACGCGGGGCACGAAATAATCCTGCAAGTGGAAAGCGACCCGCACTGCGTACAGGCGCGTTCCCGAGCTCGGGTGGCTTTTCGCCACCAGTTCCCCGACCAGAAAAACAAACCTTTCTAGGCGACCCCACCACCTTCCGTTTTCGCTGACCCCAACCCACAGGTGCTGCAGCACCACTTCCCAGGCCGAGCGCTTCGCCGCGATGTCGCGGAACTCACCGAGCTGCCTCCCGAAACCGAGCTCCTCGCCGCCGGGTTTCCGTGTCCGGTGCGTTCGTAGCTTCTTATCCTTTCGTTTTCTTTTCTAGGAGCTCCGAGGAAAAACAAAAAAGCCGAGAAAAACCGAAACGAGCGAACGGAAAGAACTCACGCTTTGCTTTTTATTTTTCCCTCCAGGACGTCTCTTCGAGTAACCTGTCCCGGCCCGGTTTACGGCACGGCACGCAAACTGGGCTGTGTTCGCACGTGTTTCGCCTGTTAGCGAAAACACGAGTCCCGTGGGTGTTACTTGAAAACGTGGTCGGGCTGCTGCACTGGCACGCCAAAGACGACCCGCCGCAACCGCCCGCGATTTCGCTCATCGTCGCCGAGCTTGAAAAGCTCGGCTACCGCTGGGCGCACCGGGTGGTTGGTCTCACCGGGTTCGGGATCCCGCAAAGACGACGAAGAGTTTTCGTCGTCGCTAGTATTCACGGGGACCCGAGGGATATTTTACTTGCACCTCAAGCGGTGTGTCTAGGGCAGTGCGTTGAGATGCACAGACGACGCGCGGACGTTGGCGACGGCGACGACGACGACGACGACGAAGATGACAACGTTTTCGACAAGCCCGATCAATCGCCCCCCCGCGTCGCGGAAGGCCCTCTTTGCGTGGAGTGCGCGCTTGAGGCGGTCGCGTCGCCTACGCAGGTAGCTGGTGCGTTCGAAACCGCGCTTTCTTCCGGGGGTGGCGGTTTGCCAGGAAACGTTTGCAAACCTTACGTCTGCTCCCACAAAACCCGGGAGTGCTACGAGTGCTTCCGGACGCCGCCTTTCGTGGAACCGGTGACGGTCGTGGCGTCCGTGGACTTGGGTGAAAAGCGACACGGCCCTATGTTGGATGAGCTCTTCACGTTAACCACCGCGAACGGCAAGCGGATGTGCATCGTGGAAAACGTGGGCGACGGAAAAGGTACGGCCTCGGGCCTTTCCCAAATCCCGACACTGTTTACTGCCTCTCTTTGAGTGCACTGCTAGTAACATTTACTGGCAACTCCACAACTACATACATCACAAGGAGACTGTTTGCCCATATAGACTCAAGACTGACCCTTTTCTTTTCCAAACAAAGGAAAACGAGCCATGCTTCACGTGGAGGACGCGGAGCGGTTGATGGGTTTGCCCGGGAAGTGGACGGAACCGGCGTATCCGCTCCGCGCGCCTGGAAAACCGAAACGGGCAGTGGATTACGGGTACGCGTCGCTAGTCACGAGGAATGGAGTACAAGGTGGTGGTGGTGGTGGTGGAGATTACGACAACGACCCGAGTGAGCAATCCGTCCGAAACCAAACTCGAGATTTCCAAATTTCTCAAAACGACTTCAACCTCGCCACCGCGAAGCGGTTCGAGAAGCTGGGCATAGCCGTGGCGGTGCCGCAAGCGCGGTAAGTATTTCCCAACTCCAAATCCCATGGCTGATTGCCCATACAAGGCTGACACTTTTCCCTTTACAATCAGGTGGATCGGCGAGCGGTTGATGAACCCGTACGACTTGAAGGTACGGCCTTGGGGCTTTCCCAAATCCAGGCACCTACGTTTGCCGATTGTCCGGAGTAATTACTCACTCACGCGGTCCGAAAGACTGACACTTTGTTTTACCTATCGCAAGTTCGCGAGGGCCGGGGACGCGGTGCGGTTTTCGGTGCCGGTTCCGGGAGGGCCGGACGTGCGTGACCGAAGAACATTGGATACCCGGGATCGTCGAGTCGTTCGGCGAGTCGCCGGTGGTGTTGACGATGACGGCTCGCCAGATCCGGTTTTGGCGAACGGCGTTTCCGCGGAACACGCGAGCGTCACCGCTGTTGCTGCGGGTCGCGCCCGACCCGCGAGCGATACCCCCGCCCCTAACACCTGCCCTACACAAGCAATGGACGACGCCCTCGCCGAAGCCCGCGCCGCATTCGCTGGATGGCCCGATGCCGCGTACAACGTAACGCCGGTTACGTCGAGTAAGGGCGGCGGATCGGGAGGCGCGGGCGGTTCAAACGCTTCAAGCGACAACTCAAACGCTTGGCGAAACCGAATGAGCCTTCCCGGGTGCGGGGACTCGCCCGTGATTCGCGGGTTCATGCCACTCGGGGTTTTCCTGAGACGGACAATTTGTGAGTCGCAGGCATGCTCTTTAGAGCAAGCCCTGGGGTACGTCAAGCGGTTACGTTTGGAGCACGTTTACATCGAACCCTTCGTGGCGCACGGGCTCGGGGAGACGAAACCGCCGCGAGGTGAGGGGACGAACGCGAAGAAGGGAAGAGCGGGAGGAGTTACCACAGACCAAGGAAACGGGGCAGGTCCGTCGATCACGCGAAACGGCATGGGCGGTGACGGCGGTCGGGCAGGTGAGGATATCACGGTAGATCCTGAAAAGGATCCTCCGGAAGAAGGTCCCCCCGCGGGAAGAGTGGTGTGGGCGCCCACGAAAGTCGGACGGGGCGACGCCGCGCGAGCGGTGTACTGGCCGTCCCTAGCCCTGCACGCGCACGAAGACCGCGACGCTATTCCGGACACCGCGTTTGATGTCATGAAACCCACCGAGACCCCCGATACGCACGTGCTAGTGGTGTATTTCGGGGACAAAACGTACGAGTGGTGTCCAAAAGATGCGCTGCTGAACTACTCGGAACACCAACTTGCGTTGTCGCAAAACCAACCCGCGGTTGTGAATCAAAAACGGTTTCAAAACGGCCTGGAACAAGCCAGGGCGTGGCACGCCGATCAAGTTACCCGGGGGCTCACACCAGCGGTAATTGCACAACAGCACGCACGACAACGCGCCGAGAACGACCTGAGACGAGCCGTGGGCGCGCAGTGCGGCGACGGCGACGAACTGCCGCCGCCGGCGTCGTGCGGCGTTTGCAGGAATTGCGTCGCCAAAACAGAAACGCAGAAGCAGACGCAAATCCCAAGAAGCGACCGCCACAAACCGCGCGCCGCCGCCGCGAGTGTGACCTACAAAGGACAGTGCAAAGGCGTGGGTGAGACGAAAAACACAACAGGTACCCCCTTCGCTGCTTGTCCCCAGATCGCCGCGATTGTGGGCGCCCGGAAAGGCCACGTCGGGTCGTCCTTGAGTTTACTTAGGGAAAACGCAATCGGCACGGTAAGTAATTGGTGCTTTCTCAAATCCCGCCTCCCTGTTTGCCCATACAAGACTGACACTTTTCTTTTACAATAAAGCGGGTAAAAATCTACTGGGCGAACGAGCGGGTTTGTTTTGTTGGGACCGTTTTCTCCTTCGACCCGGAGTCCCTGACGCACGGCGTGAAGTATGAAGACGGGGACGTGGAGCCTACGACGCGGCTGTGGAAAGAAGTGGTGCACCTCGCTGTTCCGGAAGACACGGAGGCAGAACGGGAGAGCGTCGGCTTGGGGAGCGGAAGCGCGCGGGTTCGAATCCCGCGCGCGACGACGGTTGGAAACGAAGCCGGCGCGAGCGCGAGGAGCGGTTTGCGGTTGGGAAAACGTGCGAGGCGCGACGACGACGACGACGCGGGCGCGGGCGGGAACGTGAGTGAGCAATTAGTCACCGAAGAAAACAGGCCTCGACGTGGCCCTGGGCGACCTCCTCTGGGAGGACGCGGGCGCGGGCGTGGGCGCGGCGCGCGGAGCGTCGTGGGGTGAAACGGCACGCGAGGGACTTGTTCTCGAAAGACTTCGAAAGTAGAATTTGTAAAAGGGAGGCTGCTTCTGGAGGGAAGGATGGCGGAACAGTCGAGCGCCCCTCTTACTTCTAGACTAATAATCCGCACGTCTCCCTAATCCTGTCACGCCACCTCCACCTCCACTCCGTTTTGGTTTTCGTTTACTTCTAAAAATTCATCCACCTCGCCATCGTCCTCCCATCCATTTTTCTGCATCGTCTTCGTCGCGTTCCACACGTTTTGCTTGAATCGCTTGTGCACGCCGACTAAAACGCAGGCGTCGGGAACGGTGAGCGCTTTTTTGTCGGTTTCGGTTTCTGTCCCGGTACGGGAACTGCGATTCGCGGAGCGCAACCACAAAAGCGCCGCTCGCGTTTCCAGAACTTTGTGTCGCTTTGTGTCCTCGCTTGTCAGGTCGTACGGCATCGCGGTGGGTACCCACGCGCCCCCGCCGTTGGCGTGGCCGTATTTGAACCCGAACGAACGCCCAAACGCGAACCCGTATTGAAACCCGTACCCGGAAACTTTGCCGCGCCGCAAAGGGCACCCGCGCGAGTTGTGTCCTTGCTCGCCGCACGACGAACAAACACACGCGTTTTGAGGCCCCGGCCTTCTTTGCGTGTGGCTAGTTTTCTCACCGTGCGAGCGCTTGTTGTGCCCTAACCCGCCACAAACGCTGCATCGCACGAGAATGGTTTTCGAAAAACTCGGTCGGCCCACTTTATTGGGAGTGATCGCGCGCACGTTTTGTGATGCGCGGTCGTACGCGTCTTCGCCCTCCCCACGCGTTGTTGTCCCCGCCACGTCACCCACGTCACCACCGTATTTCGACTCGTAATACCTCACCAAGTTTTCCGACGATTTTCGTACCGACAACGCACACGTCCGCGCGTTGTGTCCCTCCGCGCCGCAAACCCCGCACCGCCTTTTGCGCGGGTTTCGCGTTTTCTGCGCGACGGACACGGCGGTTTTCGAACCAGACGACCCGCCGTGCTTCCGCCCGGGCTTGTTTTGTTCGTGGTCACGCTCGATGCTGCTTCGCCACATTTGAAGCGCCTGAGAGCTGGGTAAACCAAGCGCGGAAAGGTCCGTTATTTGCCGAGCGATTCCCTTGAACAGCGAGTTTTCCTGACGCGCCGCTTGTAAGGAAAACGCGGATTGGTCCATGGGTGTCGGCGAGGGGCGTGGCGGTAAAGGTAAATCCATCAACCGCGCGCGTCCCTTGCCGCGTTTCGGACGACGACGAAACACAGGCGTAGGTGTGGGTGGTCGTCGTGCTACGTTGTCGCTCCCATATTCGTCGGCCATGCCACGTCGCGCGCTCGATTCCTCGTCTCCAGCGCTGTGTGCGTCGTGGCTCGACGAGCGGAATGACGATGTCCACGTCGAGACATTGCCATGGTTAGGCCACCACGAGCGTTGCGACAGCCCAGTCTTGACACCACGCCATTGTGCCGTCACCGACGTGTTCCAGCGGACTCCATGCCTCGGCAGGGCTGCCTCCCTCCACAGGGACGGCCCCGCCAGCGCCATCGCGCCCGAAGCTATGGACGTGGCTAAGGTCTTTTTTCGACGTGTCAAGGCCCAGTCCAGTCTGCCAGTTTGTGCCGTTCCGCGATTTGGGACGATTTTGCATTTTGGAGAATTCGGGTTTCGGGCGCTGTTGGCCAGCGTCGTTTCACCCGCACCTTCGCGCACATCTTGTCGCGCACGGCGCTCGCGCGGCGATTACATCATGTACGTCTCCATTCCCTGGTCCCCCGGAGCGATGGTCACCTTTCGCGTGCTCCCTTGAACGCCGGTGATGCGAATCGAAATCCTGAATTTCACGGACGTGTTGTGGGCTCTCGGCATGGATCAATCGTCCCGAGTTTTCCCACCCGCGGTACCGCGCACCTCTCCCGACCGCTACCCCCCGTCGCGTGCCGGTCCGCTGACCGTGCTCTCCCCTTAAACCCCCCATCTCGTTTCGTCTCTCCAGGTCGCCCAACGGGGACGTGCCGTCTGCGCTGGAGACGTCGATGGATTTCTCGGCTGGCGATGACCCGAGCCTGGCGAACGGCCACCGTGTTTTCTACGAACGCGAAGTTCCGTTCGAGTTGCGCACCGCGGATGGCACCGAGGAACCGCAGGAGGTGGGCGCGCTGGAGGCGATTAAGGTTCGCATTCTCGCCGTTGGCCCGGAAGGCGCGTATTCAGGTTTGCGGGTGGAGCTCACTTCGGAGAACAACTTGTTTTTCCTCTACGAGCACGAACTCGACGCGAACAAGTTCGCGGCGCTTCAGGAACAACAGCGTTTGATGGTGGAGTTCACCGAGTACCTGGCGGTTATCGTCCGGAACCTGAACCTGTGCATCAAGGAACCGCACGCGTACCTCGCCGTGTTCGTCATGACCGCGGACGGGAAAGGACGCCTGGACTTTGTGCAGAACATGGAGTACAAATTCGTCGAGCTCCTGTCGCTGAACTTCGCGGCGGCGGCCGAAAACGTCGTGCGCAACCAAATCGCGTTCAGGTACAACGCAATCAAGGGCAAGCTGCACGCCATGCAGGGAAGGCTGGCGGATATCAACGCGCTGGTGAAAATCAAAAACCCGAGTCTGCTGCTGCAGATGAAACGAATATAAACATACAGGTTGTGAGACGACAAAGAGAGAAGGTTGGGAATGTTGCACGGGAAGTGAATTAGTAGTCTGCGTCGAGGGTCGGGGCTGTACGACGAGGAAAGAACCAAGAAGAAGGAGGAAGAGAAGGAGGGTTTGAAGAAAAAGGAAGGAAGAAGTTAGCAGCGTACGTCAAGGCTTGAGAAACTTCTTTGCGAGCCAAAAGCGAAAACTCAAACGTGTCTGTCAAAAATTCCGACTACTCTTTCATAATCATCCATCTCGTCCGACATGCCGCTCATGCCCTCCGCGGTGTGGACGCCCTAGGCGATCGACACCGCGCGCTCCATCGCCGCGTGAGCCCTCGCGGCCGAGCAATACCGCTCTCATCCTCGGCGATTCATTAATCGCTTCGCTGAAAAAGCCTTTTGCAAGGAATGGGAGAACGACTCCTCAGGAGCGGATTACGTTTGGGGAACAGAATTTTTTTCATTACAATGTTGGTACACGGCGGCGCCCAGCCGGGAATCTGCCGGGACGTGGGCGTCTAAACCTATCGCGAATCTGCCGGGACGTGGGCATCTAACCCTATCGCCGTCGAAAAGTGGTCTATAAGCCGTCTTTTGGTCACCGTTCGGTGTCTTTCATGAATCACGCGTCGAATTTTGTCTGTCGCGGCGGTTGTCTTTTTCCGATTCGTCGGAATCGTCTTTTTCGCCGTCGTCGGTTTCGTCGTTTTCGCGCTCGTCGGGAAGCGCGTCGGTTTTGGAAAAACGATAATCCGCGCGGCGTCGTCGAGGAACTACTTCACGCGGAAATCATAGTTCTCAGGGCGTGGCGTCAGAATCATTCCACGCTGCAAAAGTGCGCGATGACGTAAAGTCCAACGCAGGTGGTCACTTCTGGCCACTCGTTGGCGGTCAACACTAACGGCGTGGTGCCACTGCCGTCGAATTCGTACTTCCCGGGGGCGACGGTGTATTTCGTGTTCTGTCCGGCTGTAAAGGAAGGGTACGGCTCAAGACCGCCACAGCCGAGGTGCAACGTCCAGCCAGAAGTACCTTCAGACCATGTAGCGGAGAGAACATCCGGGGGGTCCCAAACGATGGTGAATGTGCCTCTTAGGAATCCACTGCCGGTAACGCGCTGGCCGGCGCCGCACCAAACTTCAAGTTCGATTGTTAAATGATCCGTAGGAAGAGCGTACGGTCCGTTGGTGCAGCCCAAACGGTTGAACTTCTTGCCCGTTACGGTCCCGCAAGTGTTGGTGATGAAACAGCAATCTGAATCATCCGTGTCTTTCGCGAAACACGTATCTGAACCGCAAGCGCAGTCCGAGCACTTCGCGTCGCAGCAAAACTCACCGTCACCGCAATCGGAGTCAACCGCGCAGCACGCGTCTTTTTGACACGTCCCAGAGCAGCAGTTCTCGTTCTTTTCAGCGTCGCAGTCGTCATCAACGCAGCAGTCGTCATCAGGGATGCACGAGCCTTGGCAGCATTTCTGAATCGTGTTGTCTTCAGAGGGGCAATCACCATCAACACAGCAGTCACCTTCGGGGACGCACGTGTCAGCGCAGCACTGCAAGCCGGTGCAGCAAGGAAGAACACCAACACCACAACCAGTATCATCTTCAATCGTGCAGCAGGCATCTAACGCAGGTTTCGAGGCAGCACAGTGAGCCTGATACGCAGCAATCTCCGCTTTCTTCGCAAGCTTTGGTATCCGGCACGCAGCAATCTTCGATGCCACCGGCGCATTTGCCGTCGCCGCAGCAAACGTTGTTGGTGCCGCAGCACGCGTCATCGTTACCATCGCAATTCACTGGGTCTTCGCAACAGTCGTTGAGGTCAAGAGCGCAGAGACCGTCGTTGGGGCAGCAAAAGGGGTTGACGCCGCAGCAATCTACGTCGTCATCGTTGCAGACCTCTCCAATGTCTGGGGGTACGCAATCGCAGTCGCTAGGCCTGCAGTCCAGAAAGGGACACTCGGTCTCGATGCAACACTTGTATGCGTTGAGGCACTGGATCGGCGAAAGCCCCAAGTCGCCGTCCCCTACGGAGGGACAGGCTTCGGGGTCGCCCACGACGCATGCAAAGAGTTTTTTTCGGCACGTTCTCAAACAGCACGCGAGATAGTTCTCAGAGATGGTGTCGGAAGTGCCACAGTCGGGCTTGCCTTGGCCACCACCTCTGGCGGAAGTGGTACCGGTGCTGGTGCTGGTGCGGGTGCGGGTGTCGCCGCCGGTGCCGCCGACGCGAGCGGCGCCAGCGCCGTCGGTCGTCGGCGTCGTGCGGGACGTGGCCACGGGTGGAGGTTCTGTGAAGCGGCGGGCGCGAGGATAGGGAGAGGGAGGGTTAGCTTCGGCAAGCGCGCGGAGTACACCGAGCTGTTTTGAATACTCATTCGAACGCGGTTCATACATAAAAGCTTCATCGGGGTTCGATGAACACTCATGTCTCGTTGATGACCCCGCGGTTATGTCGACGTCCTCGACGCCGCTTCCGTGTCTGCTGAAGCACAAGATCTGCCTCGAAGATTGCTTCCCCGAGTGCGAGGCGCCGAAAGACTGCAACGAGTGCGTCCAACCAGACCCATGCAGCGAAGAGTTTCCGTGCTGCGACGGCTTCTTTTGCTGCTTTAGTATCGGACGTGGACGATACTCTTACATGCAAAGTACCGGGCGACATCGAGGACGCCGAGTGTTGCGGTACCACGTGCTTCGCGACGATGCCCATGCTGTTTCGAACGTTACCCTCGATCCGGATCGCCCGGGTCGGTGCTGCTTCCTCGACAATGAATGCGGTGGAGTTGTGACGGACCCAGCAATCAACAGATGGGGCTGGACCAGCGGACCGTACGCTATTGCCAATTACACTGTGGATGACCCACTTGAACTTGACATCAGCTGCGGCGCCGCTGATTGCGATTTTTTGGTGAAGGGATTCCCGAATGGTCAGCTTTATGTCTTTCAGTACGGTACCGACGTCGTAGCCGTTTGGGATGTACCCACCAGCGGTTGGACTTTGCACCTCGGCTGTGGCTCCACAGAGCTTGATGTGTACGCTAACAACAACGGGCACCCCTCCGTCGCCCTGGGCAAGTTCGCTTTCAAACAAGGGCTCGATTCGATTGTCGAATCGACAATCGTCGTGCCCAGCTCGGAAGGCTTTGCCAACTGCCCGAACCTTTGGGTCATGGCGCACTTGTGCGGCGGGTATGACTGACGCCGCCGCGTAGACGGATGACGACGCGAGAGACGAAAGCACCTCGTTAGACTAGACTGTTTGCTCATACAAGAGATTTCGGTCGACGGCCACCGCACAGACACCAAAACGCGTGAGACTGGTGAGAGACACGAGAGTGCGTGACAGACGGGTTACGAACCATCGGTACCGTAGGGTCAAATGCCCACGTTCCAGTAGCTTCTCGGCTGGAGGTAACCGTGTACAATACTTGCAATAATAAATGCAAAGACACCCACCTTCCTTCGTCGTTCAATCGCCACCTCCACGACTGCGTCTCAGCCGTTTTGCCAGCAGTACATTTGGTACAGCTGGTGTCTGAGAGTCTCGAAGACGGAGTCTTCGGGGTCACTATATACTCTAAAACGAAAGTTTGATCCGCGTTTTTTGTTCGCAAACACATTTTCGTCATCGGCGACGATTAAATCGCGCTCCGCCGGCGCGTCATCGCTGGGCCGCCTGGCTTTCGCGCGGCGATGGAGCCCGCGGTGTCGATCGCTCTCGGGCGTCGACACCATGGAGGGCACGAGCGGCGTGTCGGACGAGATGGATGATTATGAAAGAGGAGTCGGAATTTTTGACAGACACGTTTGAGTTTTCGCTTTTGGCTTGCAAAGAAGTTTCTGAATTAGTCCTCTCTTCTCTTCGGTACCGCTATCATAAGTGGTCAAGACGGAAGTGATTAGTAGTCTATATACACGGGAAGTGATCGGGTAGCATTTATCACACATCTACCAATCTTCCGCACTACGCCACCGCCCCCGTGGGCCTTCCCCGTCCGTCCCCCCGTCCCCGCGGCGGCGTGGGCGGCCGCTCTTTGTTTAACCCCATCTGCCACGGCCCGTCCATGTCCTCGTCGATTGAGCCCGCGCTGCCGTACAGCGCCGAGGGCGGCAGCGGGTGGATCAGCTTCGGGTACAAGGTGAGGTCACGGCCGAGCACCAGAATCGCCCCCGCGTTGTTCGCCGTGCCGCAGTAGTTCGTCGCGCTGAACACGGTGATTAATTGCCCTTGCGCGAAGCGCTCGAAACCGTCCATGACACACTCGTGCGCGCGGATGATCATCTGCAAGTCGTTGTCTTCGCAAAACTTGCGCACGCGATCGGGGCCGAAGGTGACCAGCCCCGGGCCGCGCGCGTTTGGCCGTAAACCCTCAACCTTGTCGCTCTCCGTGGGATCCGACCAAAGCACGTCCATCAAAAGCATCCCCCCGCTTTCCATCGTGAGCGGTCGTTCCAGCTCTTCTATCTGCGAAATGTGCGTCACGCTCCGCCCGATACCGCCGTGCATGCAAGCCACCCGGTCCTCAATCACCGCCGCGAGCGGGAGCCACTGGAACATATCGTTGAACCTCTGCCACGCGGTTATTCCCGCCGTCTCGCCGAGGCGGTCGATGCACTCCGTGCGGAACCCGAACAGCGCGTTTATGTCCGCCTCTTCGTGGTTCCCCCGCAAAAGGTGTACGGAATCGGGGTACTCTACCTTCAGCGCGAGAAGCAGGGAGATGGTTTCCAGGGAAAACGCACCGCGATCCACGTAGTCCCCGAGAAACAGGTAATCGATGTACGCTATGTCGCCCACCGTCGAAGGCGAGCCGTACTCGGCGAACAGACGCATTAAGTCGCCGAATTGCCCGTGCAGGTCGCCGAATATTTTCACCGGCGCTCGGATTTTCAAAACCGTGCTTTCCTGCTTGAACTTCGCCTCCGCCGCGGCGCACAGCTCGTCTATTTCAGGCGCGTTCAAAATGAAGCCCCGGTCAATGGGGGGTTCCCACGTACGCGGCAGAAGAAGCAGGTTTATGACTTTCTTGTGAACGGCGTCGCGATCCAAACTCGGGTCGTACGCCGAGTAACCCCCCGGCGCGCGCGCGTTGGGGGTCATCAACCCGGGGTCGCCGCCGCCCATGCGCGCGGGGGTGCCCAGCTCACCAGGCGCGCCGATGCGCTTGCTTTCCGATTCAAACTGGTCGATGGAGAGCTGCCGAACTAAGGACCCTAGCCCGGTGGCGTGTCCGTCCAAACCCGCCGCCACCACCACGGCGCGGTGATGCAACCGCACGTCCGACGACGGCGGCGGCCGCGCGGAGCCGGGTACGCTTTTCCGCCTGCCCGCGCCGCTTCCCGGAGAGGGCGTGACGTATTTCTTCGCGCTGCCTCCCTGCGAGGAGTCGGGGGAGGAGTCGATATCGACGTTGGAGCGGTGCGCCAGCGCAACCGCGGCTTGCGCCTCCGCGCTGGAAAGTTTCGACAGCTGGTTGAGGTTGTTGTCCGGCGAACCGTCAGACGAACCCGGGGTTCCAACCGCGAACGACCCGCCTTGCGGCGTCCCAAACGCACCACCCACCGCCGCGCCGCGCGTTTTGACACCCCCACTCCGTACAGACGACGCGTTCGCGTTCACGCCGTCGGACTCGTCCGCCTCCAAACGCGTCGCCGGCAAATCCCTCAACGCTTTGCTCGCTTCCTCCGCGAGCCCCGCGTCCCGCAGCCACCGCTGCCACGCAGGAGCGGCGAGGTCGATCACCTCACCCAGCGCGATCGTCGCCTCCGCGCGGGTCATCCCAGCCTCCGTGGGGGACTCCTCCGACACGAACATATCCCCGAGCAAAATTCCGCCGCGCAAACCTCCGCACACAAACACCAGCGGGCCGACCCCCGCCGTGGTGTGCCGGCACCGCCGGCTGGCGGACGCCGCCGCGTCCTTCGCGCTCCCCGTGGACCGCGTGTCCGTGACGGACCACCCTGCGTTTTGCCCTGCCGAGGTGTTCAGCACGGCCAGGGATAGGGCGTCGTCCACCATGCTCCCGCCGCCAAGCGCGCCGCCGCTGACGTGTAACCGGGTGCCCACGAAGGACACCGCGTGTTGATACCGTGCCGTCGGCGCTTCGCCGGGCGCCGCCGCCCACTCCCACCGTCCGTCTCGGTGCCTGGCGAGTCCGAACGCGTCGCTCAGCGGCGTGGAGTCCACGCCCCTGCCCCCGCACAGAAGAAGCAAACCGTCCGCCCGGGGTGCCGCGGCGGCGTACATGCGCGGCGGCGGGACGTCGCCGCTCGGGTTCATCGCGACCCACTCGTACGGCTTGTTCGTGGTGTCCAAACACCACGAGTCGCCAAGCGGCTTGGTGCCGTCGTTCCCGCCGTGCACCACAAGGAACCGCTGCGCGACGAAAGAAATGACGTGCGCGTACCGCTGCCCGGGGCCCGGGCCCCTCACCACCACGCGGTGCCACCGCGGCGTTCCCTGCAAATCCAAAACGTGCAGATCCTCACTCGCCAAACCCGCCGGCCCGATGCCGCCTTGCACGACCACCATGTTCCCCACCGCCGCGGCGGAGTGCGCGGCTCGGGGAGACGGACCCTCGCCGGACGCATCCAGCTTGCTCCACACGCCGCTGCGCACGTCGAAGCTGTGCGCATCAGAGGTGGCGCCCGCGAGGCCTGGAGAGTGTCGAAGAGAGGGGAGGGATGTCAACGACCGGAACAGGAACGCAAGGTGCGCGTAGAGCGGGAAAAAAATATGACGAGTAGCCGGGTTGACGGGGAGGATGACGTACGTATGCCGCTGCTGCTGCCGTTGGGCCCATCTCCTTCCAGCGCCGTGGCCCCTCCGAAGACGATCAAGCGCTCCCCCCCCCCCTCCACGGGGACGCAGGTCAAGGTGTGCCCACACCTGGGTCCGGGATCGTCGTCCCTCGGGTCGATGTGAAACTCAGCACACCGCATCCCGGTATCCCTGGTAGAGGGTGCCATCCCGCCCTCTCCGTCCAAAAAGATGGGAGAGAGGTTTCCCTCGCCTTCCCCACGCGATGCTCAGGTGCGAGCAGCGAGGTGTTAGCCGTGGTCCGCTGCCGTCCCGAGGGAGCGGTCGGATCTGCCGAACGTTCGAACCGCTAGGATGCTTCTAAAAATAGTTGCCACAAGCAGTGGAGTCGATCGCCGTGACGAGGCAGGAGAAACTCGAAGATTGAAAGCAAACCCTCTCGCTGAACGAAACTGGTTTGATCGGTTTTCTGTTTTTTTATCGTCAATTTTGACCGATGAAAAGCAATTTGGAGAAGACCGTTGATAAAATTTATCCACCGTGCCGTGAGTTTTACGTTTCGTTTCGTTTTCTCCGAGAGAGGGGACCGACGCAAGACCAGACAACCGTCGCGCCTCGGTTGGACACGTGCGTCGCCATGGAGGCGGACAACACCGTGGACCCGCGTATCGCGGAACTTCGGAGAAAGTATGACGAAACGACGCGTCTTCTCTCTGCGCAGTGCGACACCATAGAGGGACTGCAGTCTCAGATTCGGACGCTGCAACGACAGCCGGGGACGGGGCCCGGGGATGAGACGCAGCGAACGCGGGATGAGGACGAGGGCGTGGGGGAAAGCTGCCCCGGCGTCGTGGATGATTCCACCACGGAATTCGAGACCAAGTATCGCAGAGCCAAGCGACTGGTCAAGATGCAGGCCGTGGAGGTGGCGACCTTGCGCGAGCGCGTCCAGCGCCGGGAAACATCGGAGGCGAGCCTGCAAACGCGCGTGGCGCAGGTTGAAGAAGCCCTTCGAGTCACGCAAGCCTCCGCGAGTACTCTCGGCGAGGATTACGCCGCCGCTCTTGAAACCGCGGAGCGCGGACGTGCACACGCGATGAGGGAAAGACACCAAGCTCTGTCGCAGGCGGAAACCGCGATGAGGGAAAGACACCAAGCTCTGGCGGAGGCGGAGGCGTGTCGCGGGCGAGCTGCGTCTTTCGATTCAGAGCTCACGCGCGCACGCACCCTGGCTCTGGTGGCGGACGCGTCCGCGAGAGACGCGAGCGCGCAGCGTGACGAGGACGCCTGCGCCATCGCGACACTTACCGCAAAACTCGCCAGCGCGGACCAGGCGTTGGCTGAGATGCCGTCCTTGCGCGCGACGACGCACGACGCGCAGATTGAGGTTGAAACTTTAACCGTTTCCCTCGCCTGTTTGGAAAAAAGAGCGAGAGAAGCGCGAGCCGAGTTTTTGACGGAGCTCGAGGCGACAAAGGCCGCCACGACTGCTGCGCACACAGCGCTGCACCGATACACGGCTCAGAAGGAGGAAACGGATGAAACGTTGGTGGAGTTGACACAAAAGGCGGAAACGGCGGAAAAGGAACGAACGATTGTCGTCGAAAAACTCGCCGTCGCCGAGAGCGACTACGCGCACGCCGAACAGCTCACCGTGGACGCGGTGCGATCTTTGGAAACCGAACGCGCGCAGTGGGAAATAACGTCGAGCCAACACGAGCAGAAAAGCAACACCATGCAGGTTGCGATGGAATCCATGCGTGCGCAGATTTCGACACACCAAAGTAGAGCGCTTAGTCTGGAGGAGACGATGAATCGTCGAATCGTCGACCAAGGCGAAGCGGCTACGCGAACCGCCGCGCTCATCGTCGCCGCCGCGTGCAGTACGGCGTGGGGACAAATCGCCGTGGCTATGCGTGATACGCGAAGCGACTCTAACGTCACGCAAGGGCCTTCGTCCACGCCGTTGGCACAGCAAAGGTGTCACTCGCCTTCCGGGAACGAACCCACGCCCAACGCGGGGCGGGAGGAGATGGACACGCCGGTGTCCACGCCGCGGCGCTCGAAGATTTCGAAAAGCTCGCCCGTCTCCACGCCCAACTCGCGGTCACCAAAATCGAGGTCGCGCACGCCATTGGCGCCCAAGCGCGCGATGCTCGCGACGCACGGCGTGCGTCAAGTAGTGAGCAAGCTTCGCGGCAAAACCGCGAAGCTCGTGTCGCGGCACGCTGCTGAGCGCACGAGGTGGACCGAACGCGCGGACCGAAGGGTAGCCGCCGCGGAGGCGCGCGCGTCGCGGCGCGGCGCGCGACTGGAACGCCGTTTGTCGGATGCCGAAGCGCGTGTTATCGCGGCGACGTCGCGATGGAATGACGCAGGTGCATATTTCGCAGCGCGTGTTGACCAGTTCGTGGATGTTGAAGCCGTGAAGGAAGCCGCGACGTTCATGGTTCGTCTGGACGCGGCTTCAAACGCGGCGAGCGAGGCGATTGCGAAAGCGGAATCCGCGACGGCGGCGGCGGCAGCGCGCGGCGAAAACGCGAGACTGGAGGCGGAGGCCACGGTTGCGGCGTCGGTTGAGGCGTCTCGCACCGAGGTGGAGGTTAACATCACGGCTGCGCGAGCGGCGATGGAGGAAGAAACAGCCGCGGTGAAGGCTGCTGCGAAGCGAAGCGCCGAGCGCAAGGGTGAGGCTGAAATCGCCAAAGCTGCGGCGGAATCGAAAGCTCGCGCGGCGGAGGCTAGGGCGCACGCGGCGGATTACGACCGAGCCACCGCGGAGGCGGAGATTGAAGCCGTGAAAGCGAGGCTCTGCGGCGCGGAAGGACGTGCGGGGAAGGCTGAGTCTTTGATCGCGGTGTTGGAAACAAGAGCTACAAATGCGATGCACGCCGCGGCGCGGGCTGAAACCGCGGCGGATGAAAATTGGGCGTGCTTCGAGGACGCGAACGCGACGCGCGAGGCGGCGGAGAAAACAGCGCAGGCGTTACTTGAACAGCTCGCGGAGGTTGAAGCTTTGGCGGCGACGACCACGGCGAACGCCACGGCTGATGTTGCCTCTGCAACGCAGGCAGCTCGTGAGGCCACGGCGCGTGCTGAGACGGCGGAGTCCCGAACCGCGAAGGCGGAGGAAACCGCCGACGCCGCGCGACGCGACGCCAAAGACGCCAAAGCAGCGGCGCGACACGCGCGGAGCGAGGCTGAATTGTCTCAAACGCGCGCGGACGCGGCGGAGACCGCGATGGAAGCTGAAGCGCGCGCCGCGACGGCGCTTGGCGTGCCATCGGGAGATAAAGGCGCGAAAGCGATGGCTGCGGCTGCTAAAGTCGTCAAGGAAGCGCGCGCGCGCGCGGACGCCGCAGACGCGGCGTCCGCGAAAGCCACCGCCTCCGCCGCCTCCGCCGAGAAAAGAGCGGTGGAAGCCGAGCGCGCGGCGCTTGAGAAAACCGCGACGACCATCGCCGAGGCTACCGCTGCTTCCGAAGCGCGAGCGATTGAAGCGGAGGCCAAGGCGGTTGCTGAAGTCGCGGAGGTCAAAAAACTGATGGCCGCCGAGTTGCAACTGGCAAAACTAGCGGAACAAGACGCTAAAACCGCGGCGGATGAAAACTGGGCGTGCTTCAAGGACGCCGAGCGCCGAGCGGTTGCGGAAACCACAAAAGCCACGGCTGCGAAAGAAGCCAGCGAACGCGCGGCTGAACGTGAAGCCAAGGCGCGTGCGCTCGCACAAGAAGCGGCTCGTGAAGCCGAAGCTGCCAAGGCACGCGCTGAGGTTGCCGAGACCGCAGCCGTCGCGGCGGCTGCAGAGCAAGACGCGGCGGTGAAGCGCGCCGTCGAGTCGGGACAAACCGCCGCGCGCGTGCTCGCCGCCGAGACCGCGGTCGCTGAGGCGGAGGCGCGCGTGGCTGAGGTGGAGCGCGCTTCTATGGAGAAGCTCGCGGTGGCGGAGACACGCATCGTTGAGGCTGAAACCGCAACAGCACGTGAGATTGCTCGTGCGAAGGAAGAGGCTCGCGCGTCGCGGGCTGAGGCGACGGCGACGATCGCCGCGGCGAAGGCGGAGTTGCAGTCCAAGGCGAAGGAGGCGTCGTTGGAAGCAGAGCGGTCCGTGAGGCGCGCGTACGAGACCGTCAAGAGTGAGGTTAGTCAGGCTGTGGAAAGGGCGACTGCTGATATGGATGCGATGCGGCGCGAAGCCGCTGATGCTGTGGATGATGCGGAGACGCGCGCTGAGGCGGCGACGCGGTGGTATCGCGAAGCGGAGACCAAGTTGGAAGCAAACGCGGAGACGATTGCGCTTCTCGAAGCGAGGGTCGCCGCCGCGTACGCCGCGCACGAGGACGCTGAGTCCAGGCTCGAGACGTTGACGAACGCTGATACTGACAACGTTACCGCTAGGGTGGACGCGGCGAAACGAGATGAGCAGCGAAAGGCAAGCGAACGCGCGGCGCAAGCGGTGAGTGACCTGCATGCGACGAGGGAAAAAGCCAGTGCCGCGTCGTCGCGCGCGAGAGCGGCGGAAGCCGCCGCGCAGGCGAGCGCAGAGGCCTCTGCCCTAGCACAGGTCGCGCGCCACGACGCGGAGGACAAGGCGCGGCTTTTGAGTGAGTCTGTGATCGAGGCGCAAACACTTCGCAGGGAAGCGGACAAGGCGCGCGCGCACGCGGAGGCGAGTCTTGATCAAAACAACGACGCGCTTCGTCACGCGCAGTCGCGAATCAAACGCTTGCAAGACGCGTTTGCGGAATCCGCGAACAGGGCGGCATCGGCGGAGGCGGAGCTCGGCCAAATGCGACGCGCGGCTGAGAACAAAAGGCCCGGCTCGGTATCAGCCTCGAGCGGTTCTGAGACGGATCAACCGGTCACAAGTACGGACCGGGAAACGAGGTGGCGTGAAGCGCAGGCGCGCCAAGCCTCCATCGTTTCAAAGATTCACAAGCGAGTCGCCGGCGCCGCGGCGGTGAAGCGCGCGAGCGATGAAACGCCGTCACCGGCGGTGGTCTCGCTGCGCCAGCCGTTCAGCGCCACGTCGCCCGCGGTGGAGAAAGCGCGCGCGCAAGCACGAGCGGCGCTGGAAAGCATCCGCGACGTCGCCGAGGCACTGGAAAGTTCTCGATCCACGCCGGAGCCTTCTGGGCAAAAAAGTCGGGGACTCGCGGCGGCGACGTTGCAGAGAGTAGCTCGCGAGCCTCGGTTCCAGGGACGGATTGAATTTTCAGACGTCAAGTCGCGGTTGACGGGGACGCGCTCGATGTCGCCGCAAAACGAAAATACGCCGCCCGCGGTGAAGACTTTGCACTCTCTGGATTCCGTCTCGGGAACGCCGTTGACAAAGAATGTTCTGCGTTAGATGTTTAGAGTACAAGCAGTGTTTGCATCAAGTTCGTATAAAAACGTGATGAGGAGTTTTGGCTACAGTAAACCGTTTTGATCGTTTGGCTCGAGCTCGTACTGCTCAAAATGTTGATCGACGACAGTCCCGGTTTTCTCCGTCTTACAACAGCTTACTCACTGCTGTGAGCTCTTGCAGGTCCTTCCCGAGCTCGTCCATTCGGTCGAGCATATCGCGCAGGTTGTCCTTGAACAAGTGGCGCGGGTCGGGCAGCCAGACGGAAAAAGTTGGGCCTTGTTCATCGCGTCGTGGATTTTTATGGAAAACTCTTTGCGCGTTCCAGGCTCAGGCTCGTCGTCGAGAGGGGTGACGAAACGCCAGACGGGGGCGTTCTTCCACCGGTCGACCGCATCGGGCTACGCCCGCCGGTCGTTTTTCGCGCACCCTGACCCGGCGAGGATCTCATGCTCCCGCAGCCTCCGAAAATGCTGTCATTCTGGTCGCGGTTGTCGAGCTCGCGGGAGAACGCTTCCGTCTCCCCGCGAAGATGCGCGTTCACGCGGTCAAGCGCGCGCACTTCGGCGGTTAATTCCGCAAGTTTCTCGACGTCGTCGTCGCGGCTGTCTCGATTGTCGAACCTCTTTTTCATCCTCGCGTGGTCCGCTTGAATCGCGGCGTTGTTCTCAGCAAGCAGCGCTTTAGATGCGCTAAAGGCCCACGACAGACGACGCTTCTCGCGCGACGCGCGCGTGCGAATCAAATCGACTTCCGCGGCGTGCGCCTCGTCCGCCTCCGCGAAGCGTTTCTCCGCCGCAGCGGCATCCTCCCGTCTGCTTTCGTTGAGGACGGCGAGCGCCTCGGCGTGCGCCGCGTGTAGTGTCGCCGCGTACGCCGCAGCCGCCTCGCGCTGCTTAATGACTTCGGCGCGCGCGGCTTCGACCTCCGACGCGAGTGTCTTCACAGCGATTTGTTTCTTGTCG
>Ga0115007_10000578_pt1 | contig 24183 bp, 23 predicted proteins | sample ArcOceMetagenome_2_FD_87166 | JGI IMG/M metagenome (GOLD analysis project Ga0115007, IMG submission 87166) | Marine eukaryotic phytoplankton communities from Arctic Ocean - Arctic Ocean ARC135M Metagenome | ecosystem: Environmental > Aquatic > Marine > Oceanic | place: Arctic Ocean | collected...
ACTATTCGTAAACACCTTGATGGAATAATGACATCAATGCGTACAAAAACATCGAATGCGAGAGCGGAAGCCATCAATAAAAATATTAAAAACGTAGGCCGAGTAGCGCATGGATTTAGAAACAAGGAACGCTATAAATCGGCTATCTTTTTACGATATGGAAAGCTGACAACAGAGCTAGCTCACTAGGGACGGTGAAGAGCCTTATATTTATAGGTTATGTGAAGGCTCTTGAGACCTTCTTGTAGGCAGCACCTGCGCAATGTCTTGGGTTTAGTGCTTTGTATTGCTTTTTTGAAGAGACAGCTATTACTAACAATTATTACTACTAAAAGCGAAGATGGGATGGAGCTTTCGAGCGAATTTTTAAATATGATTCTGGACTCGGTCACAGAGCATATCGTAGTTATCGATAAAGCAGGGAATATCAGATTTGCTAATCGTAGTTGGACAGCGTTTGGTAAAAATAATGATTGTGACATTAATGATAGCTGGGATGGAGTCAATTATATTGAGGTCTGTGACGCGGCTGCAAAGATGGGAGATGACTTTGGACTTAAAGCAGGGGAAGGCATACGCCGTGTGATAGCCAAAGAGGATGCCATTTTCTATTTCGAGTACCCATGCCATAGTCCCCAAGAGAAGCGATGGTTTATGATGCGTGTCACACCGTTTGAAGTAAACCAAGAAAGCTTCTTTGTTAATTCCCACCAAAACATTACTGAAAGAAAGTTGGCTGAGGAGGCGGTTAAGAATCTGGCTAATTTAGATGGGTTGACCAGTATTGCTAATCGTCGAGTTTTTGATGAGTTTTTGCATGAAGAATGGCGGCGGTGTCACCGGCTTAGTCAGCCTATTAGCCTCGCCATAATCGACCTAGATAACTTTAAAGTACTTAATGATAAGTTTGGCCACCAGTTCGGTGATAAGTGTCTAATCGATGTGGCTAAGGTGCTTAAAGCTGTCGCAAATCGCCCTGGCGATATTTGTGCGCGTTATGGAGGGGAAGAGTTTGCCTTGGTCTGTGGTGACACCACTCTAGAGCAAATTAAACTCATCGCAGATAGGCTCTTGCTACAAGTCACTGCATTGAATGATTTGGACCCGAATCTCTCATCGGGCAACTACCTTACTGCCAGTATTGGTATCGCTGAAATGAGGCCTGAAACAGGCAAATGTGAAAGTGAGTTGATCAGTCGGGCAGACGCCATGCTGTATAAAGCTAAAGAAAATGGACGTAATCGTATCGAAGGGTAAAAGTCAAAAAACAACAATGCTGCTTAACGGTATTTAATGCATCATTATTGGTAACAAAAAGTCGTTTTTCTGACTAAAAGATCATCGCTGAAAAAATAATTTATTTTTTTGCATCCAAACGTATTGCTCAATTGTTGTACCTATTAACAGTAAGACATTGACTGTTTTGAATTGAAAATTTAATCAAATAGGGAAACAACAATGAATAAGCAATTGAGTGTTAAAGGCCTTCAAATTTCAGTAGCCTCCGTGCTTGTAGCGGTTGCTATGCAGTCTCATGCCGGAAGTTTCTCTCAGGACAAACTACCTAAAGAAGTACAAGTTCCCGCAGGTAACATGGTAGCTATGTACACCAAGGCTGAAGGTAATATTACATGGGAATGTAAAACTGATGCAGATAATGCCGAAAAAGCTAAATGGGCATTTGCAGGCCCTCGCGCTATCTTGAGCGATAAAAAAGGCAATCAACTAGTGTCTTATTTTGGACCACCAGCAACGTGGGAGTCCGTGGATGGCTCATCGATAACAGGCACCCAGTTAGCCGTGTCACCGTCTGCTAAGGGCAGTATTCCTATGCAATTAGTTCAAGCGAATAAGTCCGAACGCCCAGGTGCTTTAGAAGGCGTTACTTATGTTCAGCGTATCAATTTAAATGGCGGTGCTGCACCAGAAACGGGTTGTTCAATGGACCTGATCGGTCACAAAGTAGTTGTAGAGTACTCAGGCGATTACCTTTTCTGGAAGGCTAAGTCGTAATGATGAAGTAACAGGGCAGCGCCTTATCTGTTTGCCTTGTTGAATATTATCTTTAATGATTTACCAAGCCCAGTTTTGTACACTGGGCTTTTCATTAGGGAGCTTTAGGCGTGACACCAACACCTTTCGATTACGAAGATGCGCTTAACAGCTGCGCCGCCGGAAATAAGCGGGCTTTAATGCAGCTATATGAACAAGAGTCGTCAAGATTGCTCACCGTCGTGATGCGCATTTTGAAGAACCGTGCGTTAGCTGAAGATGTTGTTCACGATGCGTTTATTAAAATTTGGAAGAACGCTGCCAGTTATAGTGTTGATTTAGGTTCTGGTCGTGGTTGGATTTACACGCTGACCCGTAATTTGGCCTTAAATTCCCTTAAATACAGCCATCGTCAAGTGTTGGCCGAACCTGAGTTTCTACTCGATTTATGTGATAGCCAAACATTAGAAAGTGAACATAAGCCGGATGATTTTTCTGAGTTGGCGGCCGAAAGCCGAACGCACTCTGCGATTTACGGATGCATAGATCACCTAGAGTATGAGCGTAAGTTATGTATTTTACATGCTTATGTCGATGGGTATACGCAGGATGAGATCGCGACTTTACTCGATAAGCCGTTAGGCACGGTCAAGTCTTGGATTAAACGTAGTCTGCACGCTTTAAAGGAGTGTTTACAATGAATCAAGATTCTCATTCAGGTAATACCCCTCCAGACACGGATAGTTCATTAGCCGGTCAATATGTACTGGGTGCGATGAGCGAGCAGGAGCGTCGCGATTTTGAGGTAGAATTATCTAAAAAGCCTGCGCTTCAAAAGGCAGTAAATGACTGGCAAGAGCATTTTTTGGCTATTACTGATCAATTAGAAGAGGTGCCAGCACCATTAACATTGGCTTCCCGGGTTAAGCGCAGTGTAGATGCCCTCGATACTCAACCGGAAAGAGCTGTAAAGCAATCATCCACTGGTTTTTGGTCGTTCTGGAATAGCCTAGCTCTGTGGCGAGGGTTTTCAGCCGCTTGCTTAGTATTAGCGGTTGCGGTGGGGTTGCAGTCGCAGCATGTTCAGCCTACCGTGGCCGATCCAGCCTATATTGCTGTATTAGTAGCACCAGAGGATAAAAAGCCGGGCTGGGTTATACAGACTAACCAAGCTAATGAAATGCGGTTAGTCCCTTTAGGCGTTATTGAAATACCTGAAGGTAAAGCATTACAGTTTTGGACGAAAGCAGAAGGCTGGGATACTCCGGTTTCGCTTGGTTTAGTTAAGAAAGGGGAGTCGATCAGTGTAGCGATTGATCAATTACCTCCACTTACTGAGAATCAATTATTTGAGTTAACACTTGAGCAAGAGACTGGTTCACCAACAGGCTTACCAACAGGTCCGATCAAGTCAATTGGCCGTGGGGTTATTACGATGTAGTTCAGCAGTTTATTAGCGGAAAATTATTGTGTTCCCTCTTAACTAGCGGTTAGCATTATGGCTGCCAGAACGCTAACCGCTTGGTCCTTATACCAAAACGTTGTTTTCCTTACGTCCCTGCCTGAGTAGGTAAACTAACATCAACCCTGCTGCGGATGCGCCAGCGCCAGCCAGTGACACGGCAGGTGAGCCAAGCCCTAAATGAATAACGGCCCCACCTAATGGGGCTCCTAGGTATTACCTAAATTTAACGCGCCGATATTCATAGACGAGGCGAGGTTGGGTAGGCAAATGATCGAGCAATTTTGTCCAATCTTTCGTGTGCTTTCTTCGATAGGCTAGTATGCATAATGATATGACTCGCTAATACGACGGATTAGTAAAATGCCTCACGACAACCATTTCCAATTTGCTAAGAGCGATGTACTCAAAGAGGTCATGTTGCTCGATGCGTCTATGCATGATTTTTCTTATGCTAAGCATGCGCATGAAGAGTTTTCGTTTGGCGTAACGCTGTCTGGTCGTCAGGATTTTTTTGCGTTGGGTGAGCATCATAAGAGTCACCCCGGTGATGTCATTATGTTTAATCCCGGGGATGTCCATGATGGGCACTCGGGCGGTGATGCACCTTTGCATTATAAAATGCTGTATATCCATCCGGATCAGCTGACCTTGATGTTGAAAAGCGTGGGTGTTGTGCACGCCGATGGCTTCCGTGTTCAATCAGCTGTGCAAACCAATAACACAGTAAAAAATCATATTTTGCGGCTATCTTGCTTGGTTGAATCTGAGGATACATCGGCGCTGGCGTATTCATCGGCATTGTTTGAGTTTGCTGAGCTGCTGGCGCGACAGCAAGGCGTAGATGCTTCGATTACCTATCGCCATAAAGATCCGGTGCTAGAGCGTGCGAGGGAATACCTGCATGCTCATGTCTGTGAGGAGGTATCGTTGGATGCGCTTAGCCGTGAAGTACACATGTCTAAATATCACTTCTTGCGCCGTTTTAAAGATTACTTTGGCATGACTCCGCATCAATATTGGCTTAATTATCGAATTAATCGAGTCCGTGAATCGCTCCAAGCCGGTTTACCGTTAGCGGATGCTGTCTTTGCGTTTGGCTTTAATGACTTGAGCCATCTGAATCGGCGCTTTAAACCCGCCTTCGGCATGACGCCTTACCAATTTCAGCGTGGGTTGATCCACCGCTAGTTTTTCTACCTTGCCTAAACGTTACTGATATCAAATACCTTTTGAGGGGTTCGTATGTTCGATATTCTTGTTTTTGCCTTTGGCGTTATGTACACCCCAGGGCCCGTTAATATGTTAGCACTGTTTGCTGGTGTGAATGGGCAAGGGTGGCGAGCGGTGCAGTTTAGCTGGGGTGTTGGTATCGCTATGTTCATATTATTTTTAGTGTTTAGTTACTTAGGTAGCGAGATAGTGCCTGCTGGTTATCGATCTATTATCGCGGTGTTAGGTGGGATCTATATTGGGTATCTCGGTGTAAAAATCATGATAGCGAGCTATAAGCCCAAGCTGTCACACACCAAAGACGCTATGTTAGATTTTAAAACGGGCCTAGTTTTACAGCTGTGCAATCCAAAGTCGCTGGTGGTGATTATCCCTATTGTGACGGTACAGTTTCCCCGTGCACATATAGACGGAGCGATGCTGGCGTTCTGGTCGTTACTGTTAGCCGTAATGGCTTGTGGAGCGCCTTGTGTGTATTTGCTGGCAGGTGCTCAGCTTAAGATCGCCATACTGACCCCGATTATTATGGCGTGGGTTAATCGGGTGATGGCTGTACTGCTTTGGTTTGTAGCCTATGGATTCATAGTGGGGGCTTAGTCCTCTCCTTATTCAAAAACACGTACAATGGGTGTCATCCATTATTTATTCAGTCACCGTTAGTAAGGTTCGTTTATATGACCCCCATTCATTATTACCACGCCCATGTTTATTACGATGCGGAATCATTAGAGCTGGCTCGTCGTGTATGTGAATCTGCCGTTAGGTTTTTCCCCGCAATTAAAATGGGCCGAATGCATCAAAAGCCGGTAGGCCCGCATCCTGATTGGAGCTGCCAGTTAACGATACCTACTGACATGATGGGCGAGGTGATGGGTTGGTTAGCGCTGAATCGTCATGAGCTTGTTCTTTTTATTCATCCAGTGACCGGGAATGCTCTGCAAGAGCATCGTGATGCAGCGATTTGGATGGGAGAGGTTCGTCCGCTGAAGTTAGATCAGTTCATGTAATAGCAGTAAAAAAGGCCCCTCTGTTAAGTAGAGGCCAGTGTTTGATCGTTCTGAGCAGCTAATTATTAAATAGGTACTCTTAAGTAGAAGCTAGGCTTTTACGCCTGCTTCTATCCGATCACCAATGGTGCTGTCGATGTTTCTCCAATACTCAAAAGCACGTTTCAGTACAGGCTCTGATACGCCTGCTTTAAGATGACCAACTACGTTGTCTACTAAACGATCACGTTGTGCATCGTCCATCACGTTACGAACAAGATCACCAGCTTGGCTGAAATCGTCGTCATCTTTACGCAAGGTATAAGCGGCACGTATAAATTCGCCACTAGTTTCCCAGACGGCTGATTCAGGGTAGCGATCAGGATCGGCGGCAGGGCCTCCTTTGCTATTCGGAGCATACACAGGGTCAGAGACATTTTGCATACGCATAGCACCATCTTTACTGTAGCTATGAACCGGGCATTTAGGCGCATTTACGGGTATTTGTTTGTAATTAACACCCATTCGCGCTCGATGAGCATCGGCGTAGGCGAATAGACGCCCCAGCAACATTTTATCGGGGCTCACTCCAATACCGGGAACGAGATTGTTAGGCTCGAATGCGGCTTGTTCTATCTCTGTGTGATAGTCAGTAGGGTTGCGGTTTAATGTGAGCTTACCTACTTCGTGAAGCGGATAATCAGCATGCGGCCATACCTTTGTGAGATCAAACGGGTTTAAACGATACGTTTTTGCATCTTCGTAGGGCATTAACTGAACTTTAAATGTCCAACTTGGGTACTCACCTTTGGCGATGGTATCGAAAAGATCGCGGCGGTGATAATCACCATCTACCCCGGCTAACCTGTCGGCATCTTCTTGGGTTAGGTAATCATTTCCTTGATCCGTCTTGAAGTGATATTTCACCCAGAACCGCTCGCCTGCTGTATTGACCCACATGTAGGTATGGCTTGAGTAGCCATTCATATGGCGCCAATCTTTCGGTATACCTCGGTCGCCCATCAGAATAGCGACCTGATGGGCTGACTCAGGCGATAGTGTCCAAAAATCCCACTGCATGTCATGGTCTCGTAGGCCATTATCTGCTCGGCGCTTTTGTGAGCGGATAAAGTGCTGAAATTTCATGGGGTCGCGTATAAAGAAGACAGGGGTATTGTTACCCACCATGTCGTAATTACCTTCAGCGGTGTAAAACTTGAGGGCAAACCCGCGTGGGTCTCGCCACGTGTCGGGGCTGCCTCGTTCTCCCGCTACGGTAGAGAAGCGAATTAACGTATCTGTTGTCGTGCCGGGCTGGAAAACGGCTGCTTTGGTATATGCACTGACATCGTGAGTGACTTCAAAATGCCCAAAAGCGCCAAAGCCTTTTGCGTGAGGCTGGCGTTCTTGAATGCGTTCTCGGTTAAAGTTAGCCATTTGCTCAATTAAGTAGTGATCTTGCAAAAGAATAGGACCGTCTGGCCCAACAGTTAAAGAATGTTCGTCGCTTGAAACAGGAATGCCGGCATCGGTGGTGGTTGGTTTTGGCTTGTCATTGCTCATGATTCATCCTTGCGTCGTTTTTTTAAATGAGATTCACTGTGTGGTGAATCATATCTAACATAAAATTTGACTCGGATTGATTGAAAAGTTGCACCGAAAGTAAAGACTTTTTTATGGTTAATATTACTGTCGTCAGGCAATAGTCATAAAAATTTCATCTAATAGCGCTATACTTGTTTTGTTTTTTGATTTCATTATCTCTGAATAATAGTAATCACTTCTTCTATTCCTCTTGCTAGTGTCGGACGGTTAAATCTGTGAGCAGTAAACGCCTTCCAAAAACTATTCGCGATAACCTTAGCTTTTTATTAGTTGAAGTAAGTTCGCAACTAAAATATCTACACACCTACTTCGAACACCAATCGCCAACGTTAGCGCAACGAATTAAAGATCGTAGTGGGTATGCGTACAACCTTAATCAACGGATTCAAAGCGCCTGCCTGACGGTTTCTTCTCACCACGCTGGACAAAATGGCCTCGTGACTCGAACGGTGGCCGCTGTTGCAGCGGACCTTGAGAAGCTGACAGAGCTAACGCGGGATTGCGTTCAGCAGTTGGGACGCTTAGGTAGCGAGCATTCATTAACGTTGTCGCTGTATTTCCCTCTCATCGAGCGTGTGTTGAAAGGTGTTGATCTGATAGGTGATGCGCTGCTCAAAAATGATACACCGTTAGCCTTAAAAATAGGCCGTATTGAACGCAAGCTCAGTAAGGCTCATAAGTCATTACTGGTACGCTATACCGAACAGCTACGCGGTAAATCCAGCCCTGATGATTTAATTATTGGCTTATTCATAGCGCAAATATTTGAGCGCATGGGGAGCGTTTTATTAACCATTAGCGAATCAATCATCTCTAATAATATTGGTCAGCCAATGGATATGCAGCGTTTTCGATCCTTACAAAATACGTTGAGTACGTGGGCGGATAAAGATTATCTAGATGATATCGCCGTAAAAAGCATTGCAGAGACGCGTTCAGGTAGCGGTATATCATCGGTTAATTACAAAGATAGCCAAAATAATGAGCACTTTGCGATTTATAAAGATGGCGAAAAGCGTAAATTACGTGAAGAAGCGGATGGGGTCGAGCGGTGGCATCAAATTTATCCGGGTGTAGCTCCGCAAATTTTAACCTATAAAAAAAATGGGGATTCTGCCTCGCTGCTTATTGAGCATCTGCAGGGCGAAACCTTTGAGCACATAGTGCTACAAGCACCGTTAAATGAAATGTCGGATGCGATGCGTGCTCTGGGTAAAACGTTACATGCGGTATGGACTAAGACGCGATCCTCAACGGTAGTCCCGGCGCACTACATTCGACAAACGCGAAAGCGCCTGTCCGATGTTTATGCTATTCATCCTGAATTCCGTGAAGTGACACATAAAGTATGTGACCTTGAACTGCCTTCGTTCGAAGAGCTATTGGCGCGTGCACAGACGTTAGAAGAACGTATCGAAGTCCCTTTTAGTGTGTTTATCCATGGCGATTTTAATGTGGATAATATTATTTATAACGCCGTTGCAAAAAAGATAAATTATATAGACTTACATCGATCGACTCACATGGATTATGTCCAAGATGTGTCCGTTTTTATGGTATCTAATTACCGGCTGCAAGTTTTGGAGCCTTCGGTTCGTCGCCGTATCCGCAAACAAATTTATGATTTTTACAAAATAGCGCGTAAATTTGCAGAGTCTCAAAAAGATCACACGTTTGAGCTTCGTCTCACATTAGGGCTGGCGCGTTCTTTTGTAACATCCACCCGTTTTATTCTCGATAAATCGATGGCTAAGCGCATGTTTTTACGAGCGCATTATCTGCTTGCTCACCTTGAAAAGGCGGATCTTGAAAAGCCAGAAAGCTATCGTTTGTCGATTAAGGAGATTTTTAGTGACTGATTTGAAAATAGGCGTTATCGGTTTGCCCGGTAAATGGTCTACAGAAGTACTGGCGGATGCTGTAGAAGCTAAAACGGGTTCTCGGTTAATCATCAATATGGATCAGGTAGTACTTGATTTAACAACAAATATGTTAATGTTTGGTGAGCACAACCTGTGTGATCTGGATGGGCTCATTGTTAAAAAAATCAGTGCGAAATATAGCCCTAATACGCTAGATAGACTTGAACTGCTGCGCATTGCTGAGAATGCGGGTGTACGTGTGTTTAGCTCCGCATTAAATATTCTGCGATTAGTTGATCGTTTAAGCTGCACAGTTACTCTACAGAATAATGATATTCCTATGCCGCCAACCCGGGTTACCGAAGATATAGATTTGGCGCTGGCTACGATCGAGGAATATGGCAGTGCAGTCTTCAAACCGCTTTATTCGACCAAAGCGCGTGGCATGTTGGTGATTGATAGTACCAGTAGCAAGTCCGATAAGTTGAAGGCTGTCGAAGCGTTCAAAGACGAAAATCCAATGATGTATATTCAGAAGAAGCTGTCGTTACCCGGGCAGGATTTAGGCATGGTATTTTTGGGAGGTAAATACCTCGGTACCTATGCACGCGTATCCCAATCTGCGGCATGGAATACCACCATCAACAGCGGCGGTAAGTATGCATCGTATGACGCTTCAGATGAGCTAATTGATCTGGCTTATCGAGCCCAAAAGCCGTTTGGTATGGACTTTACGACAGTGGATGTAGCGGAGTCAGACATGGGGCCGATTGTTTTTGAAGTCTCAGCGTTTGGTGGGTTTAGAGGCGTAAAAGAGGGAGTAGGTTTAGATGCGGCGAGCTTATATGTTGATTATGTCACTCAGCAGTTAAGCGCCGCTAATTAATAGGCGCAGACACATTTTTAACGAGCGCGCTTCTATGTACTACGAATACCTATAGGAAATACATGTTACATATTGATCAAAATACCCAAGCAGACTCTCTGGTACCAATCTTGCTGGGGGATGCCCAACTTATCGAGCAGGTATTATATTTACAAATCGCCGAGATGGTGTTTGCTGTTCGCTCGAACAATAGATCCCTGATGGCTGCCTTACGTGATTACTTTGAGCACATTGTGATCGCTAATGTAGAAGGGAAGAGCGTAACGCTAGAGATCATCGCGATTGAAGGTCCTGAAATTGAGCTCGATATATCCTGGCATGATTGGGCAAGAGAGCCGGGGAAAATAGGTAAAAAGGATGCGTATTTCGATCTTGCTGATGGGCGATTGGTCCGAAAAGTACGAACCGGTATGACCTTTTTGCAAAGTACCAAGCATTACATTGCTTCGGGCCCTTGTGTGGCGAATAGCAATCAGGTGATTAACTTTATTAATGCGCAGTATATGTCAATTCTGCAGCAGCATAACTGGCTTATATGCCATGCGGCGGCCGTTGCATTTGGTCAAAAAGCGATCGCTATTTCTGGCTTTTCCGGTGGTGGTAAGTCCACCATGATGCTTCATTTGATGGCAGATTCACGCTTTAAGTTTGTGTCGAATGATCGCTTGTTTATAAAAGCGGATACTACAGGCGGTACGGCTCTAGTTGAGTCTCGGGGTATCCCTAAATTGCCACGGGTTAATCCTGGCACGGTGGTTAATAATCCACAACTCAGAAGTATTTTATCGGCTGAAGAGGCCGCTCAATTTGAGGCGATGGACACGGCCGAACTATGGGACATAGAGCAAAAATACGATGTAATGATCAATGATATTTACGGCGATAATCGCTTTGAGGCTGCACCTATACTCGCACATTTTATTGTGTTGAATTGGTCAAGGGCGTCAGACGAAGCGACTCAGATTACCTCGGTTGATATTGCTGAGCGTTCAGCGTTATTGGATGCGATCATGAAATCGCCGGGGCCATTTTATCAATACGCGGATGGTCGCTTTTACCAAGATCATACGCCCCTCATACGACAGGGTTATATTGATCTACTATCTAAGGTTAATGTAATTGAGGTCTCGGGGCGTGTCGATTTTGACGCATTACAGCGCTATTGCTTGCAAGAGCTGGTATAAAAATAGCGTTATATAAGGTCGTACATGCTAGCGTAAGTGATATAACCAATGAGACGGATGCGGGTGATGAGTAGAAAGTTGATTCTTTTATGCCAAGGCAAAGGCGATTCGTCGGCTTCGCCGTCAGGCGTCCGTAAAGGTGACCTTTCACAACCTCTTAGTGACAAAGGGAAACGTAACGCGCAGCGGGTGGGTGTGTGGATGGCTCAGCATTATTTGGCGCCTCATGAAATCGTTTGCTCGCCCACGGAGCGAGCCGTGGTGACTACTGAAAAAGCAACCAAGGCGCTGGGCTTGGGGGTGCATAATTTACGTATCAACCACAACTTATTGAATGCGGATGTTAAAGGGCTAACAAAAGAACTATCGGCCTTACCGGATTCCTCAGATCAGGTATTACTTGTCGCGCGAAAGAAAGATATTGAAGCCTTATTACACTACCTCACTGGGCAGCACGAAAAAATGCAGGCGACCAGCCTAGCGGTATTGTCATTAGATAAAAAGTGGTCGAAGATGAAGCAAGGCTGTGCTGAGCTATCGGATATTCTGCACGCACCTGAGCTCCCCATTGATTTTCCTTTTCCTGATATACAGGGTCGTGAACGACGTGCTCGGCCTGCTTATTATTACCAGCAATCCTCTGTTATCCCTTATCGCTTCAAGAATAAACAGCTTGAATTTTTGTTGATTGGGTCCAGTAATCAACAGCATTTAGTGGTGCCTAAAGGGATTCTTGAACCGGGCTTAACTGCTCAAGATTCGGCCGCTAAAGAGGCATATTATGAGGCTGGCATAGAAGGTCGTGTCGCCGATGATGCTATTGGTGTTTACGAGTATGAAAAATGGGACGCGACCTGTCAGGTGACTGTGTTTGCCATGGAGGTGTTGAGGGTGATGGCTAAAAAAGAGTGGCATGAATCCCACCGAGGGCGGGATTGGTACTCAGTTAAGCAAGCCATGAAAAAAGTGAATGAACCTGCTTTAGTGTCCATGATGGAGCAGCTTAGTGAGTCGTTAACTAAATGACAGACACGCTATCCTCTGCTACAAATAGCGCTGTTGTTGCGCTTATTCGTCATGGCGATTATCACCAGCGTAAAGGCGCGCCTAGCGCATTCCAGCCTTTTAGCTTGACGCCTAAAGGCACAGAGCAAGCGCACCAATGCGTGGAGTTAATTCGTAACTTTTGCCTGCAGTCCGGTCGCAATATTCATCCTCAGATACACACCTCTGCTCTGTTGAGGGCATGGCAAACCGCAAAAATTTTAGCGAACGGCCTATTGCCCGCACAAGCGTTATTAGTTGAGACGCCGCTGTTAGGCGAGCGCTGTGTCGGTAGTCTAGCCAATCTAACGGCGGCCGAAATTGAAGCAGTGATTAAACAAGATCCTCGCTATCCAACACAGCCAAAAGGTTGGAAGTCTGACAGTTATTACCAGCTCCCTTATCCAGGTGCAGAGTCTTTAATGCAGGCCGGTTCACGGGTGGCTGACTATTTAAATCAGTTGGTTTCTGACTCATCAGATAATGCGAATACCGTGCATATCGTTGTAGGTCATGGCGCCGCTTTTCGTCATGCAGCGCACCTGTTAGGTACATTGGAGTTTAACCAAATCGCAATGTTCAGTATGTATCATGCCACCCCCGTTTTTTTGAGACGCGATGCAGATCTAGATTGGCATCACCACTCAGGGGAGTGGAAGCGGCGTCAATCGAATATATGTTTTACCGATTAATTACAGTGGTTTTGTCTCCGCTCATTATGGAAACAGGCCAATCAGCAACAGGTTAACTATGCGCCAAAACCAGAATGAATCATCGCGTGTGCCGGGATCTATTTCGCAGGATTTTCCTGACTATCAGGGGCTAAAATGGCTAGATGCATTGGTGTTACCAACAGAGCCGCAGGCTTGGCTAGACGGTACTAAACATGGTATTCGCCAGCGTAAAACAGGCTTGACGAAAACAAAGCTAGCGGTTAAACAATTGCTGAAAAAGCATGAATGGGTATGGCCACAGCGTCCAATTATTTTCATTTCTGATTTACATGCCGATGCCGATGCGTTGCTGAACTCGTTAGTATCCAGTGGTGGTATTAAAAAAACCGGGCCGGATAACCATCAGTTTAAACTCACGCATCAGGGTAAAAAATCGCTGTTTGTATTCGGTGGCGATTTTTTTGATAAAGGTCCGAGCAATTTGCAATTGCTCCGTGTTCTTCATCAATTTATCAAAACCGGTGCACGTGTGCGCCTATTGGCCGGAAATCACGATATACGCATCTTATTTGGTATGCGTAGTGCGGGGCATACTGATGATCCACGAAACGGACACTTCTTTGTGCGTATGGGCGCTAAGGCTATTCCCTTTCTTCGGGAAATTCGCGATACCTATCTGACGGATGTAGACGCGCTCAAGGATATTCCCAGCGACGAGCAATGCCATCAATTTTTGTATCCCAGTGAGCGTTGGTGGACGCAGTTTCCTGATCTCGCCAGTTGGGTGATGCCTGCGGTGGCAATAGAACGGGAAATGACAAAAATTGAGTACAAAGTCTCTCGCTTTGAAGGTTTATGCAAAAAGGCCGGTTTAACACTGCGTGAAGCCTACGCCGCGGCTTTAAAGTGGCAAGAGCTGTTTTTATCTAAGCATGGAGAGTTTCATTGGTTTTTTAAGCGTATGCGTTTGGTACATCGAAAAGGGTCTTTTTTGTTTTTGCACGCCGGTGTTGATGACCGTATCGCGGATATGCTGGTGGATCATGGTGCGGGCTATTTAAATGACATATTCAAACAGCAGATGTTTGGAAGTCCGTTCGAGTTCTATTATGGCCCTGTGGCAAACGTGATCCGTACTAAATACCGCATTGTTGATATGCCATTAACACGTGTGGGTAGTCAGCAAGCGCATTTAGCGGGTATTCACGTCATCGTGCATGGCCACCGTAATTTACATCGAGGGCAGCGTATTGCTTTGCGTAAAAGCATTCTTCACTTTGAGTGCGATGTCACGTTGGATCGCTGCTCACGAAGTAAAGAAGGCTTGGAAGGTATAGGTGCTGGCGCGACTATCATCCATCCCGGCGGGCATATATTAGGCATTAGTTCGGATTACAAAAAGATTAAAGTGTTTGATCCCAAAGCTATATTGGCAGATGGCCAGATAGTTGATAAATAGGTAAGGATGGCAGTATGCATAGTGATAAAAGCTCATTTCGTCACGAGTCTTTGCAAGATAACACGACAATTACCGCCCTGCTTAAAGCGGTGACTGATGGCCTTGAAAAGGGGACTATTACGTTTAGTGATGATGATGGTGAAATCGTTATGTCGCCTCAGGGTTTGTTAAATTTAAAAGTGACCGCCTCACAAGATGAAGGCCGAAACCGGTTTACGCTTCGGGTGACTTGGCAGGATGAAGCGAGTCATAAGGCTTCTAAAAAGTCGCTATCTGTTAAGTGATTGATAGGTAGCCGCGAGACTACAAATGCTCTTTTAAATAATCCACTAACATCCTCACTTTGGGTGATAAATGTCGATTGTGAGGGTACAGGGCCCATACGCCTTCATCTTTGGGTTCGTAGTTCTGCAATAGCATGATCAGGTGCTTATCGATAATCGCCGATTGTAGGTAATAATCGGGTAGTTGTACCAAACCGATCCCTTTAAGTGCCGCATCTAGTAACGATTGTCCGCTGTTACAACGTAAATTACCTTTGATGCGTACTGTTTGTTCTTTTCCGTTACTCTCAAAACGCCAGTAATCCAAGGTGCCTTGTAGGCAATTGTGGTGCCCTAATTCAGATAACGAATGTGGTTCACCAAAGCGCGCTAAATAGCTGGGCGAAGCGCAGACATGCAGGTGGCGAGAGGTGATTCGCGTTGCCATCATGCTGGAGTCTTCCAGTTGGCCTACTCGAATAGCGAGGTCGTAGCCGCCTTCAACCAGATCTACTCGTTGATTGGTAAAAACGCACTCCACTTGTAAGTCGGGATGTAGCGTTAAAAAATCATTAATCAAGGGTGCTATTTTGCTCTCACCGTAGGTGCCGGGCGCCGTGATTTTAAGTCGACCACGCGGTGTGCTTTGCAAGCTATTGAGGGCTTGTTCGGCTTCTTTGAGTCCATCCAATATAGGGCGGCAATGTTGATAATAAATTTGGCCTGCTTCGGTCACTGTTACTTTACGTGTCGTGCGGTAAAGCAGTTTGCTGGATAGACGGCTCTCTAGTGCGCTAACTTGGCGGCTAACCTGAGCAGTCGATATCCCGAGATGGTGAGCGGCTGCCGTGAATGATCCGGTTTCTACTACCGCAGCGAATTCGGAAACGCCTTCCCATTGATACATTGTTACCATCTCGTAAAGGTGAATTGTTATTTGGCTGATTATAAGCGATAGAGAAACAACTACAATGGGGCCATTGAAGTCATCTGTACATTAACAACTTATCAATAGAGGTTTGAGCATGACGAATAAAGTGATTACCTGTAAAGCAGCCGTTGCGTGGGGGCCTAAGCAACCATTATCCATCGAAAACGTTGATGTCATGCCACCGCAAAAAGGTGAAGTACGTGTTCGTATCGTCGCGACAGGTGTGTGCCATACCGATGCGTTTACGTTATCGGGCGAAGACCCAGAAGGTATTTTCCCCGCGATCTTAGGTCATGAAGGTGGTGGTATTGTTGAGTCTATTGGCGAAGGTGTTACCAGCGTTGCTGTTGGTGATCACGTAATTCCGTTATACACGCCAGAATGTGGCGAGTGTAAATTCTGTAAATCCGGTAAAACTAACCTGTGCCAAAAAATCCGTGAGACACAAGGTAAAGGGTTGATGCCAGATGGCACGACCCGTTTTTCGGTAAATGGCAAGCCGGTTTATCACTACATGGGCTGCTCAACCTTTTCTGAATACACAGTGCTGCCAGAAATTTCGCTCGCTAAAGTTAACAAAACAGCGCCGTTAGAAGAGATTTGCTTATTAGGCTGTGGCGTGACAACCGGTATGGGTGCGGTGATGAACACCGCTAAAGTGAAAGAGGGCGATACCGTTGCCATCTTTGGTTTAGGTGGTATAGGTTTGTCGGCGGTGATTGGGGCAGCGATGGCAAAAGCGAGCCGTATCATTGCGATTGATATCAATGAAAGCAAGTTTGAGCTCGCTAAAAAATTGGGCGCGACGGATTGCATCAACCCGAAAGATTACGATAAGCCAATCCAAGAAGTCATCGTTGAATTAACAGATGGCGGTGTCGATTTCTCGTTTGAATGTATTGGTAACGTGAATGTGATGCGTTCTGCATTAGAGTGCTGCCATAAAGGGTGGGGCGAATCTGTCATTATCGGTGTTGCGGGTGCAGGCCAAGAGATTTCAACACGTCCATTCCAGCTAGTAACCGGGCGTGTTTGGCGCGGTACGGCATTTGGTGGTGTTAAAGGCCGTTCTGAGCTACCTGATTACGTCGAGCGTTATCTAGCAGGTGAGTTTAAGTTAGACGACTTTATTACGCATACGATGGCACTTGAAGGCATCAATGAAGCTTTCGATCTGATGCATGAAGGTAAAAGTATCCGTTCGGTTATTCATTACTAAGCGAACGCTACCGGAATCCATAAAGCCGCTTACTGAGTAAGCGGTGAGGAGTAATAGGTTATGACAATAGAGAATCTTAGCTGTAATAAAAGCTTTGGTGGTTGGCATAAACAGTATTTGCATCAATCTGCAGTACTTAATAGCTCTATGCGTTTTGCCATATATCTGCCGCCACAAGCCAGTGCCGCCCATAAAGTCCCAGTGTTGTACTGGTTGTCGGGTTTAACCTGTACCGATGAGAACTTTATGCAGAAAGCGGGTGTTCAGCGCATTGCGGCTGAGCTCGGTGTTGCGATTGTAGCACCAGATACCAGCCCACGCGGAGACGCCGTTGCTGATGATGAGGGTTATGATCTGGGTAAGGGGGCGGGTTTTTATGTCAATGCGACTGAGCAGCCATGGCAGCGTCATTATCAAATGTATGACTACATTGTCGATGAGCTACCGGCCTTGATTGAAGCACATTTTCCTGTAACAGATCAGCGCGCTATTGCAGGCCATTCAATGGGTGGCCATGGTGCATTAGTGATTGCTTTACGCAATGCTGGCCGATATTCGTCTGTATCCGCGTTTAGCCCGATCACACATCCAATGGATTGCCCGTGGGGCCAGAAAGCATTTACGGCTTATTTAGGTAAGCAGCAGGATGCATGGCGTGAATATGATGCCAGTGAGCTGATGCGTAAGGCGGTTGATGGTAGTGCGCCCGCCTTGGTGGATCAGGGGGAAGCGGATGATTTCCTAGACAGCCAGTTAAAACCGGAAGCGTTGCAAGCAGCGGCACAGCTAAGCGGTTATCCGCTAGAGCTACGTCGACATGAAGGTTATGATCACAGCTATTACTTTATTGCCAGTTTTATTGAAGAGCATGTGCGTTTTCATGCGAGCCATTTCAATTAAGCGGTAAGGTCTCGTTTACGATTTTAAAAAAGGGTTACTGCATAGTAGCCCTTTTTTTATGCCATCATCGCTTACGTGATGCGTGTCATAAATACCGCACGCTAAATGCCTTACTATGTCGGCTTAATGTTGAAGTTTATTGATGAGGGGTTGTATGCCAAGTAAAGATACGCGATGGGTTCCCGGGTTAGTTGCGTTGGCCGTTATACTTATTTTCTGGTTTGTTGTTCCGGTACCTGAGGGTGTTACCTCTGATGCTTGGCATTTATTGGCGTTATTTGTAGGCACCATCGTTGCCATTATTGGTAAAGCAATGCCGATAGGGGCGATTGCGATGTTGGCGATTACCGCTGTAGCACTGACGGGGGTGACAAACAGTTCTCCTAGTCTAGCTATTAAAGACGCGTTGAGTGGTTTCTCTAATTCACTGATCTGGCTGATCGGTATCGCTATAATTATTTCAAGAGGGCTAGCAAAAACGGGATTAGGAAATCGTATTGGGTATTACTTCATTTCGTTATTTGGAAAGAAAACGATAGGTATTGGGTACTCGCTAGCGATATCTGAATTATTGATCGCACCTGTCACACCCAGCAATACGGCTCGGGGTGGCGGCATAATCCACCCTATTATGAAAGCAATAGCGAGCAGTTTTGGGTCATCACCAGAAGAGGGCACTTCTCGAAAAATTGGTCACTATCTTGCCTTAGTTAATTACCATACAAATCCGATTACATCGGCTATGTTTATTACAGCAACGGCACCTAACCCGCTAATCGTTAAACTTATAGCGGATGCAACGGGTGCCAACATTAGTATTACGTGGGGAACATGGGCGTTAGCTGCACTGCTACCAGGGCTTGTGTGTATTGCACTAATGCCAATAATTATTTACCTAATCTATCCGCCGGAAATAAAAGAAACTCCCGATGCTACTCAGTTTGCCAAAAATAAACTGGCTGAAATGGGTGCAATGACGTGGCATGAGAAAATCATGATTTCTGTTTTCGCGCTTCTATTGCTGTTATGGGCTGGAATTCCTGCAATGGTTTTAGGAGAGGCGTGGGCTTTTAATACCACAGCGGTTGCATTCCTTGGCTTATCTATCTTGTTGGTGACACGTGTACTGACGTGGGAAGATGTACTAAAAGAAAAATCCGCGTGGGATACGGTGGTGTGGTTCTCTGCGCTAGTGATGATGGCCACTTTTTTGAACAAGCTCGGACTGATTGCGTGGTTCTCTTCTGTTGTAGAAACTAATATAGAAGGCTTCGGTTTCGGTTGGGAGTTGTCTATATTGATATTACTGGCTGTCTATTTTTATGCGCATTACTTTTTTGCTAGTACCACTGCGCATATAACGGCAATGTTTGCGGCGTTTTATGCCGCAGGTCTAGCCTTGGGCGCCCCCCCTTTATTTTTAGCCTTTCTGCTAGCGGCTGCTTCATCTTTGATGATGTCGTTGACGCATTACGCAACGGGAACGTCTCCGATTATATTTGGATCAGGTTATGTGCCCTTGGAGCAATGGTGGATAATGGGCTTTATTATGAGCCTAATGAACTTGTTAGTCTGGGTATTAGTGGGCGGTTTGTGGTGGAAAGTACTAGGGTACTGGTGATTTCTACAGAGTGATACGAGCACACAGCTAAATGAAAAAGAGCGCCGTGGTTTATAGCCACGGCGCTCTTTTTTTAGGGTCAAGATGAGATTAATGTACTGGATAATTCAGTACCTGAAGCAAAAAAAATCGCCCTGATAGGGTAATTAGGGAAAAATCGGTGATAACAATTGCTTGATGGCATTGAATTTTTTGAAAAAGCTGCAATCTATAGAGCGTCACAGAACAACGACTTAGCCGTTTGGTATAACGATTAAGTGTTGGTTTGGACATTGAATTGTGTTGTTTATGTGTTCAATCACTTCGCTACATTGCAGGGAGATTAAGATGACTGCAGACGTTGTTACCCTTGGTACACCACAGGAGCGAATTGCTTCGCTTTTTGACGCGCTTAAAACAAAGGTTATTGGTCAAGAAGGTTTAATCGAGCATCTGCTTATTGGGTTATTAACCGATGGGCATGTGTTGCTAGAAGGTCCGCCGGGGCTAGCTAAAACGCGAACGATCCACGCGTTAAGTGATTTACTCGAAGGTGATTTTAAACGCGCTCAATTCACACCCGATCTATTACCAAGCGATATTACCGGGACCGAAATATTTAATACGCAACGTGGTGAGTTTCAATTTCGCCAAGGGCCTTTATTTTGCAATATGCTGCTTGCGGATGAGATCAACCGAGCGCCTGCAAAAGTGCAGTCAGCCTTATTAGAAGCGATGGCCGAACATCAAGTGACTGTTGCGGGTAAAACCTATCCGTTAGCACGTTCTTTTATGGTCATGGCGACTCAAAACCCGCTTGAACAAGAAGGTACGTATCCTTTACCTGAAGCGCAGTTAGACCGTTTTATGCTCCACATCCGTGTCGATTATCCAGCGTTTGAAGACGAGAAAGCGATTTTACGCTTAGTACGTAACGAACATGTTTCGCCCGAGGTGAGTGAGCCTTTTACGGCTATCGATGAGGCAACTCTGATGGCAGCAAAGCAAAGTGTTATGTCGGTGTATGTGTCAGAAGGTTTAGAGAATTATTTGATTGAGCTGGTTATGGCAACGCGTTCACCTGAAATCTACGGTGCTGATCTAAAAGATACACTCACATTTGGCGCAAGCCCTAGGGCAACCATTGCGTTAGATCGAGCTGTGCGGGCTAAAGCATGGTTGAATGGCCGAGATTTTGTAACCCCCGATGATATTCAAGAAATGGCGCCTAGCGTGTTGCGCCATCGCATCGGTATTAGTTACATCGCCGAAGCGAATGGTTTAGATAAAGATCAATTGATAGCACAGCTGATTGAGCGAGTAGTGGTTCCTTAATCGAAGACGACTATTGTGGAAGGTGATAAATGTTTGTAGGTGATAAAACGCCTCGACCTGTACCGGAGCAACGTCATTTTGTCTCGTTAGATGAGTTGATAAACCTGCGTTACTGGCCGCCAGCACGTGGACATAGCCGTGAGCGAATGGCTATCCGAGAAGGCCACCATCTTAGTCATATCCGTGGTCGGGGTATGGAATATGACGACGTGCGTGAATATCAACCCGGTGATGATATTCGTCACCTCGATTGGCGTTTAATGGCGCGAACAGGTGAAGCCCATACCAAACTGTACCGAGAAGAGCGTGAACGGCCTGTATTTGTGCTGGTCGATCTGCGGTCGCCTATGTATTTTGCTACGCAAGGGCACTTTAAATCAGTACTGGCGTGTTATGCCGCGACGATGGCGCTGTGGACTACCTTAGCTAACGGTGACCGTATAGGCGGACAAATTTTAGGCTCAGAGAAAAATACCTTATTTAAGCCCAGTAACAATCGCCAGCAAGTGATGCGTATGGTGTCGGCTTTGGCTGAGGCGAGTATCAATCGTCCTATAAATAACTCGACTAATAACAGTAACAGCCAAAATCCGAGTGAGAAAGGATACACAAGCTTAGCTGATTCATTAGCGCAAGCCGAAAGCTACCTACCTAGTGGCACGTTACTGTACCTCTTTAGTGATTTCCATGATCTAGACGACGCCGCGCAAAAGCATTTAATGCGGTTAGAACAACGATGTGAGCTAAAAATGGTACTGATTTCAGATCCTATGGAACAGCGGTTGCCAGAAGGTAAGCCTTATCGTTTTCTTGGTGATCATCAAGAATTGACAGTTAACGCGAGCGCCCAACAACAGGCTCGATACACCACGCAGTTTGATGAGCGGTTGCAGCGTTTAGATTATGTGCACCATTTACGCGGTGTCGAATTTGCGCATTGGCACACGCACCATCACCCATTATTTACCTCACCTCGTATGAAAGGGGAGGGATAAATGGATACTAGCCAACTTCCATTGCGCGATATACACCTACCTGAGCCGATCGGTTGGTGGCCACTGGCTTATGGCTGGTGGTTGTTACTGGTACTTATTATGGCATGTGCCTTCGGCATCATTTGGTGGGTTAAACGACGTAAAGCAGACCCCCGTCGTTATGCATTGCAGTCATTGAATGACATTGAACGACAATATGCCAGCAGCGATAAGTCACCAAATGATGATCAAGCCACGCTAATCCAATGCAATATCTTGCTAAAACGAACGGCCTTATCCATGTATCCACACGAAGATATCGCCCGTTTGTCTGGGACGCGTTGGGTGTCCTTTTTGAAACAGCACAGTCAGAAAACTGATGACGACCTATTAAATCAGTTAGTGACGGGCCCTTATCAAGCCAGTAGTAGCGCGTCAAACATAGAGATATCCCGGTTGATTCAGTTTACGCGTCAGTGGGTTCGTCATGCCGGTAAGGGAGCTAAATCAAATGTTTGAGTTTGCATGGCCTTGGCTGCTATTGCTAGCACCTTTGCCTTGGTTGATTCGGCTATTGCTCACGCCCGTGAGTGCAGCGAATCAACGAGGTATGAAAGTGCCTTTCTTTGATGCGATTGGGCAAGCGGTAGAAGGAACATCAAATACGTCTTATCGTCACAATCGATTAGGCCTCGTCCTGCTGGTTTATTTCGCGTGGCTATTGTTACTCGTTGCCGCCGCACGACCGCAATGGCTAGGGGAACCCGTCCCGCAGCAGTTAGAAGGTCGCGATATGATGTTGGCTATTGACCTTTCAGAGAGTATGCAAGAGCAAGATTTCCAATTAGGTGGTCAGCTCATTAACCGACTGGTAGCGACTAAGGTGGTTGCTGGGGATTTCATCGAGCGCCGTCAAGGAGATCGAGTAGGGTTGATTCTTTTTGGTGAGCAAGCCTACTTGCAGGCACCATTAACCCGCGATTTAAAAACCGTAAAGCAGCTATTAAACGAAGCACAAATAGGCCTAGCCGGACAGCGAACGGCTATTGGTGATGCTATCGGTTTAGCGGTAAAACGTTTTAAAGAGGGTGATAGCCAGCAGCGTGTATTGATACTGCTGACGGACGGGACAACCACGGCGGGTGTGTTATCACCTAATAAAGCCGCAGAGCTTGCTGCCGCAGAGGGTGTGACGGTTTATACCATTGGTATAGGGCGGGACAGTAGTCAGCGGGATTTACTGAGTCGTTTTTTAGGCCGCAGAGGATCACCTGAAATTGATGAAGTAGCGCTCAAAAATATAGCCGATAAAACGGGCGGACGATACTTTCGTGCTACGGATTTAGATAAGTTATCAGACGTCTATGCGGAGCTTGATAAATTAGAACCCGTAGAGCAAGGATCCGACTACTACCGTCCTATTATCTCGCTCTATCAGTGGCCATTGTTGGGTGGGATTTTTGTCTTAGGCGTAGTGAGCTTGCTACAACAAAGAAGGGCTTAGGGAGTTATTGATGGTATCTACGTGGTTAACAGCATCCCATTTTGAGCAGCCGTTGTGGTTACTTATTTTTCCCGCTTTATTGGGGGTGGGGTATTTGTGGCGCCGGGCGAGTCAATCACAGGATCACTGGGCTGATGTGTGTGACCCCGAGCTACTGCCTATCTTATTAGAGCAAGGTTCGCAGCAATCAACACGAAAAACAGGCCTAGCTAAGGTCGCTTTACCGCTTACGACTGTTTTCGTCAGTACGTTATTGGCCATCGCTGCGGCCCAGCCTGTATGGCAAAAGCAACCAGTGCCTGCTTATAAACAGGGTGGTGCGGTGGTAATCGCTTTGGATTTATCTGCATCGATGTTTGCAACGGACTTGAAACCGAATCGCTTGCAGCGAGCACGTTTTAAAATTGAAGATTTGATTCATCGCTTACCCGATAGCCAAATCGCACTACTGGTATATGCCGGTGATGCATTTGCGGTAACGCCGTTAACAGAAGATACCAGTACTATCTTGGCACAACTCCCCGTAATGGATCCCAGCATTATGCCCGTACCGGGTAATCGAGCTGATATCGCTATCGCAAAAGCGAATGAGATGCTGGATCAAGCCGGTATTAAACACGGAAATATCTTGTTGGTGAGTGATGAAGTGGAGCCTGCTCAAGTAGCTAGCCAAGCTACTCGTGTAGCACAGCAAGGCCGCACACTATCCATTTTAGCGGTTGGCACCGAGCAGGGAGCCCCGATCCCTACTAATGCTGGACCTATGAAAGATGCTTCCGGAAAGGTCATCATTGCGCAGACACACATGAAGGATATGCGTGAAGCGGCATCATTAGGCAAGGGACAAGCCTACGCACTGGTGGCAAATGATTCAGATATTAAAAGTATTGCAGCGGTACTAACAGCAGACCATCGAGAAACTGTCGGTGATACGGCAAGTGACACAGCCCAAGTCGACACTTGGGTGGCCGAGGGGCCTTGGTTTGTTTTGTTAGCATTACCTTTCCTCCTACCGTTATTTAGGCGGGGTTTGCTTAACCTGTTACTGCCCGTGGCTTTTATTGGACTAG